>Ga0164313_10000619_pt1 | contig 29286 bp, 28 predicted proteins | sample GuaBasSedimGuay4_FD_113735 | JGI IMG/M metagenome (GOLD analysis project Ga0164313, IMG submission 113735) | Subseafloor sediment microbial communities from Guaymas Basin, Gulf of California, Mexico - Guay4, Core 4569-4, 0-3 cm | ecosystem: Environmental > Aquatic > Marine > Hydrothermal vents... | reverse complement strand
CAATCATTCCTCTGTAAGGCCTAAAAAACAGGTTAAATTCCGGCCACCCCTAGATACTTCCATTATGTCAGGTGATCTCATCAAATCACCCCAGTTGTATTTACTTATCCGGAAGCTCTATAAAAAATATTGCCCATGGGGGTAAATTTCATGAGCAAACAATCTTGGAAATTTATAAAACAAGTTGATTTGGCGAAGTGAAATATATATGATCGATCAAGTATGCTATACAAACTTATTATATTTTTAGTGCTATTTTCTTTTGTAGGTAGCTTCGCAAGCGAAGTTGGCAGTAACTGCGACTTGGAAACCAGCACCCAAACTGCTGACAAGTGTTGTGATGAGTTGCTCTTAACAGATGTATTGCAAAGCAAGTCAAATAATAACGAAGATAAAAATCAAAGTCCAAATACTGACTGTTGTGAATCATTTTGTTTATGGGCGTGTGATCTTGTAATAAATTTATTAAAGACAGAAAGTAAAATAGCTCAATCGCCACAACCAGATAACTCAGACCAATGGCACTATTTTCAACACTTTTATAAATCGCCTTTTATTGATCCTATCCTAAAACCACCACTCTTTTCCTAATTAAATAATTTTTCGACTTAGTCAATTTTAATTAGGGTAAACACAATGAAAGAAATTATTTTATTATTATTAACATCTTTTTTGATGTTTGGATGCGGCCTGAAATGAATACAAGTAAGAAGTCTTGGTGGATAATATTTTTTTGTTGGATTATTGCAACCTTTTCTACATTAGGAAGTTTGTTTTTTAGTGAGGTAATGGAGTTTCCTCCTTGCGTTCTTTGTTGGTATCAAAGAATTGCGATGTATCCACTTGTCATTTTGTTTATGGCAGGATTATTTCAGCCTGCTAAAAGCACTTTTCCTTTCACTTTTCCACTAGTGTCAACTGGCTGGGTTATTGCCGTATATCACAATTTATTACACTATGAAATTGTTCCTGAAAGTGCATCACCCTGCTTAGAGGGTATATCTTGTTCTACTGTTTACATAAATTGGTTTGGTTTTATCACTATTCCAATATTGTCTTTTATATCCTTTAGTATATTACTTGTGACTTTATTTATTTTAAGAAGGAGGAGTTTTCATGAAAAATAAAACAATATTAATTATGTTGTCATCAATTGCTATGTTAGGTCTATTCGCTTTAGCATCAAAATATTACAAAAGTTATGAAAGTAATCGACTAGGCTTTTTGGCGAAAAAAGATTCGTCAATTTTTGTGCGAGAATATTCGCCCCAATTTGGAGATAAAAATGCAAAAGTTTTCTTAATCGAGTTTTTAGACCCCGAATGTGAAAGTTGTCGTCAGTTTTATCCTCAAATCAAAAACCTTCTTAAAGAATTTAAAGGCAAGGTTAAGCTAATTGTAAGATATGCCCCGTTTCATCGTAATTCAAAATTTATTATAAAGGCCCTAGAGGCCTCACGTAAGCAAAAAAAATACTGGGAAGCTTTAGAACTGCTGTTTAAATATCAACCTAATTGGGGCAACCATCATAATCCTCAACCAAATCTAATCTTTAAATATCTGCCCGAAATTGGCATTAATATTAAGAAATTAAAATCTGATATGAATGATCCCGAAATAGAAAAAAGAATAGCTCAAGATATTTTAGATTTGAAACAATTGAATGTTAGAGGAACACCTGCATTTTTTGTTAATGGAAAATCTCCTGAAAAATTTGGTATTGAGTATTTGAAGAAGGCCATTCAAAGAGAAGTAAGTATTGCATACGATTGATCAGGTCATACTGAATTATCATTTTTCGAAACTGCTTATTTTAATTATAAACAATATTAGTCTTTGATTTAAAATAAGAATGCAAAACTATGGGGAGATGGGTACAAATTGGTCACTAGGAAGGATGTTTTTTAGGAACTTGGATTTGACGCATTTTAATTTTTAATTTGTAGTGACTTGTAGTTTTTAAAATTAAATATTACTGGTTCTTATGAGATCCTCGCCACCTCTACTATAAGGGTGCCTCATGTTCTTTTGAATAAATTATCGATCGTTTAGCAACCTGAAGCTTCATATAACTTTCAATTAGCCTTAAATGTTTATCAAGGCCTTCAAGATTCATATTTGTTTTTGTTAGGCCGAAAAATCTAATTTCTCCACTTACGCTTTTGATGGCATTATTTAAAACCTCTTCACCATACATTCGGGTAAGGTTCGGAATGTAGTTTTCAAGATCTAAATCATCGCTAAGAGTTATATCAAGTACTATGTTTAAGACCTGGAAAAACTTTTTTCGGGTCGCTAAGTTATCATTGAAGGTTAAAAACATTTCAATTAATTCTTTGGCCTCTTCATAATTTTTTAGCGCTAAATGGACTAAGCTTTTTAATTCTCCAATGCTACATTGACCCCAAGTAGAATTTTCATCAAATGCAATTCCTATTAATTCAGAAACTGGCATAAAATCATCAAGTTCACTTTCATCAAGATTCTCAATGAGAGCTAAAAGAGCATCATTGTCTAATGAGTGAAGATTTAAAATATCTTCTCTAAAAGTGAGTGATCTATTGTGATTATCCCAGATAAGATCCTCTGTTTTATAAATATCAGAATAACCTGGAACTAATATTCTACAGGCCTTGGCCCCTAATTCTTCATAATCTGCAATATAAACTTCTTTTTCTAGTGCTTTTAAAATCCCCATAAGATAGCTATATTCTTCTTCGGTGGAACCAGCAAAATTCCAATGATTAAATTCATAATCTTCTTTTGCACTAAAAAACTTCCAAGAAACAACTCCTGTTGAATCTATAAAATGATCAATAATATTGTTGTGCTCACTTACCGAGTGCATATTAAAGGTCGGAGGATGAATATCATTTAGACCTTCAAAGCTTCTTCCTTGCATAAGTTCCGTAAGACTTCGTTCAAGTGCCACTTCAAACTTTGGATGAGCACCAAAAGAAGCAAATACACCGCCAGTTTTGGGATTCATTAAAGTTACACACATAACGGGAAATCTCCCCCCAAGAGAAGCATCTTTAATAATAATAGGAAAACCTTGGGCCTCTAATTTTTCTATCCCCTCGACTATCGTGGGATATTTTTCAAGCACTGACCTTGGAACATCTGGAAGGGTAATCTCTTCTAGAATAATCTTATTTTTTACCGCTCGTTCAAAAATTTCAGAAAGACACTGAACTCGTGCTTCAAATATTGTATTGCCCGCGCTCATACCGTTGCTAACATAGATATTGCCAATGAGATTTACTGGAACATAAACAATCTTTTTATCTGATTGGCGCTCATAGGGAAGGGCGCAAATTCCACGTTCACTATTTCCAGAATTAGTATCAATTAAATGGGTCGCCTTAAGCTCACTATCTTGATTATAAACTTCAAGAAATCGTTCATCCATTAATCCTTCAGGCAAAGAATCATTTGGGCCAGGCCTAAACCATTTTTCATTAGGGTAATGAACAAAATCTGCCTTAGAAATTTCTTCACCTAAGTAAAAATCATTGTAAAAATAATTAGTGCTTATTCGCTCTAAGTATTCCCCTAGGGCCGAGCATAGGGCAGCGTCTTTAGTGGCCCCTTTTCCATTAGTAAAACACATCGGTGAGTCGGCATCACGTATATGTACTGACCATACGTGAGGGACGATATTTCGCCACGAAGCGATTTCAATTTTGATTCCGAGAGATTCTAGGAGACCTGTCATATTGTTGATTGTTTCTTCTAGGGAACAATCTTTTCCTAAAATCATAGTTTTAGTATTTGATTCACTTTCATAGAGAAGACCAGCATCTTTCCCCAGCACACTTACGCTATCAATTTTAAAATCTGGAATATTTTGAACTACTCTTTTTACCGTACATCGATCCATTGAGCTGATAATACCTAATCGATCTTTCTCAGAAATGCTCTCAGGTAGCTCGGCCCGAATTTTAAAGATTTGCCTATATCTATTTTCAGGATCAACGATATTGTCTTGTGTAATTTTGATGTCTTCAGTTGGAATATCTCGGGCCTTACAATAAACCTTAACAAAATAGGCAGCACAAAGAGCTGAAGAAGCTAAAAAATAATCATATGGCCCTGGAGCTGTTCCATCACCCTTATAGCGAATTGGTTGATCAGCAATGATACTAAAATCATCAAAACTGGCCTCAAGCCTTAAATTATCTAGGAATCGCACTTTTACTTGCATAGCGTTAAATGGTATCACTAAAGATATAGAGACTATAGGGATTTGCCTGGCAGCAGGTAAGAATTATAGAGCTTGGGCCAAGGCCCGAATTAGGCCACTAGTTAAGGGTACATTTATCGATCATCGTATCTAAAATCCTAGAGTTAAATAAAATTCGATGGCGTAGATAAAGCATGTCCTCAACTATTTTGGCAGTGATTTTTAGATCAGTATTTTGATCCTGATTCCCAATCTTGCCAGACATGTGAATATTGATAGAACTAGCATCGCAGACAGTTTTAAAAGTGCCTTTTACTTTTATCCCTTCTTCTATCTCTTCTTCAAAGGGCCAGTCCTTTCCATCTGCTGAGAAGACTTCAGTTGATTCGCTTCCTTGAGTGAAGTTATAGGAATAAACACCATCAATAAAATTTGTTGAGACAGTTAAATTGTAAGTGCCGTCTAGACCTTTACAAGTATAACTACCATTAATATCAAGACACTCTCCAAAAGAGATCAGGGGAAATATAACAAAAATAAGGGTCACTAGCTGCTTCACAAAAACTCCTCTTGATTCAGGTTAAGGAAATCATTTAAACATAATTTTTTGAATCTGAGTATTTTCAACTGCTTGAAAACACTGATTTTAATCATCCTTTATTGTGGTATAATTAGCTCAAGCATAGGGAGGACACATGAGCTTTAAAATTACTCCAAAAGGGAACTTTCATCATGGGAACATGGATATATCATGCAACTCTCATGTGAGCGATGCCATGATTGATGATGTCAAAACTGTAGATCAAGAAATGTCTGTCTATGATGCTGTTCAAATTATGAAAAAAAATAATATTGGTTCTGTCGTTGTGTTAAGTGCCATCTTTGATGCGGTTGGAATTTTCACTGAGCGGGATTTGATGAACAAAATCGTGGCCGAGGGAAAAGATCCCGGCCAAGTAAAAGTTAAAGACGTCATGACCCCTGATTTTTCATGTGTCCAATTAGAAGACTCACTTTGTGATATCCCTAAAATTATGCATGATAAAAAACACGCCCATATTCCAGTGGTGAAAGGACGTGAGGTAGTAGGAATTTTATCGAGTGATGATATTTTAGATTTTTTGATAAGGGATAAATAATGGCCCAATCGATTTATTGGATTGAAATTTTACTAGCAATTGCAGTTGTGACCCTCATGGCCCGAGTGGGATATTTAACATTTAAGATGCATGAACAACATCTAGAAGCTAAAAAAGAGAGCATGCAAGAAGAGTACGAACATGCGCTAGAAAACTTCATCCAACATCCCCATGATCATAAAGCAAAAGAAGATGCCTATAAAAAAGGAGATGCTTACTTTAAGTTAAAAATTCCAGATTACTTTGAATATCCTCTACCTGATTTTGATACCCACATAGATTATATTGACAACCGTAAAGTCCGCAAAGAATTAGTGCAAAAAGATATTGATAAAAAAATGCATGAAGGCCATCATAAAATGGCCGCTTAAGAACAAGTTTCATTTATCGTTTGAAACAATCTTGAATTATAGAAGATCTCTAATACCATCTTTATTTTACCCCTGGCCTTAGTACTTTTCATTTTAACTTCTACCACTCCACTATCTCCTTCTATTTTCCCTTTAAAATAAGAATTAAGAGCACCTAAATCACATCGACTGGTAATTCTACCTATGATTTTCATTCCTTGTTCCATGAACTTAAATGGTCTCGGGGATCTATCGGCATAAAAGGTCATTGATTCTCCACCTCCATCTACTAACACATAGACGTAAGTTCCATCATAAATTTTCGTACTATAGCTCCTAACAAAATTCCCTATGTTACTAGAACAGTTAAATTTACCCGAAAATTCGATACATGCCCCAAAAGAGATCAATGGAAAAATTAAAAAAATCACGAGAATAATTTTTTTCATTCATCAAATCCACAATTTTCATTATTGATATAACAATCCCAGTTGATCTCATCATCGTCTATGTCATCTCGATATTCATTCCAATCAACACTATCATCAGCATCGGGTTCTTCTATTTGAGCAGAAACTTCTTCTGAAGGTGTCATACCTGGAACTAGCTCAGGGATAACCGTAATTCTCGTTACATCTTCACCTTCACAGCTCTCTCCAGTCTCCTTGCATCTATTAACTGTATTACAATTTTCACTAGAATCAGGTAGAAAATCAAGCTCGCCTCTAACAAGAATACCTTCAACAACACCCGTTTTTTTATTAAAAACTGGAGAACCAGAATTGCCAGAAAAGGAATCTAAATTAGTTTTAAAATAAAAGGGATTATCATTTTTTAAGATTTTCCCTTTATAGGAAATTTTCAAGCTCAGACCTAAAGGATGACCAATCATCACAATTTCGGAATCATCACTTACTTTCCCTTCAGACCTAATCTTTAAAGGTTTTCTATCCGTAACCGGCCGATCCAAGCGAATCAGTGCAAAGTCATTTTTAGTGGTTTCCCGATTGTACTTTCTATTTATCACTTCTTTACAACCATAAACATCTTCAGAAGAGACAAACGCCAGATCAGGATTACCGCCGTTGTAGATAAAATCATTCCTAAAATCAAATATCCATTTATTATCGTCACAACTTGATTGGCCCCAAATACAATGGCCTGCTGTAACTAAAAGATCCGATGCCACTAAAAATCCAGAACATTTCCCTGCAGATAATTCTTTTGCATACCTCTCTTCAAGACACATACTAAATCTTTCATGTAGCGGTTTTGCTAAAACTTTAGTTAAAACCCCATCATAGGCAGGTTCAAGTAAATCCTCAGATATCATATGAGCGACACTCAACCCTTGTATTTGGAATCTAGCTTCGGGAGAATTTTTGATATTAAAACGATCATCCTCTCCGTAGAATACCTTGGAAAGGTTTTCTGCAAAAGAAGAAAGGGTAAAGGTTAAAAGTACAAAAACGAAAATATGTTTCATTGCGTTACCAGAGTTTAAAAGTTATCTAGATATATAATAAAAAAAAGCATTATTCCACCTCATGATTTACAATTTAAAAATGGAGCATTTATCTATTCCGCAAATAAAACACCCCTACTCCCAAGAGTCCGATAAATTATTTAAAAAGCTTGATTGCGGTAAAAATGGTTTAACTCAGGAAGAGGCAAAAAAACGTCTAAAGCTGTATGGAGTAAACCGTCTTCCTGCAGGAAAAAATTCAAGTGTATTTAGTGTTTTTATCCATCAATTTTTCAATCCCATGATTTATGCACTTTTAATCGTTGGGATCATTTCACTTTTTTTAGGTCATGCATCTGATGCTGGATTTATCATTGGGGTTTTAATTTTAAATGCCGTAATTGGCACCTTCCAAGAATATAATGCCGAAAAAAGTGCTGTTGCTTTAAGATCGATGGCCATCACCCATGCCATCGTTCACCGAGATGGGGAAAGTTTTGAAATTAGTTCCGAAGAAGTCGTTGTTGGCGATATGATTTTTTTAGAATCTGGCAGTAAAATCCCTGCTGATCTAAGACTTATATCTGCACAAAGTTTAGAAATAGATGAATCTCTTTTTACAGGAGAATCTTTACCAGTGGCAAAAGACCCTAAAAGTCTCTCCGCTATTGATACTCCCATCGCCGATCGAAAAAACATGGCCTATGCTGGTACCTTTGTAACTCGCGGCAGGGCCATGGGACTTGTTACTTCTACGGCGATTTATACAAAGCTTGGAGAACTTGCCAAAGAAGTTATAGGAAAAGCAGATACCAAAACACCCTTAATTATAAGGATGGAAAAGTTCACGCTAAACCTTTTCTATTTTATGACCATTATTATTACCATTATTTGTGGCACTTTAATGTTTAAAGGACAGAGCTTTACAGACGTTTTGGTCTTGGCAGTTGCACTCGTTGTAGCGGCCATCCCAGAAGGACTCCCTGTCGTTTTAACAGTAGCATTATCGATAGCTTCAAGAAGAATGGCAAAAAAAAATGTTATCGTTAGAAAACTGGCCGCTGTTGAGGCGCTTGGATCTTGTACCTATATTGGATCAGATAAAACCGGAACTTTAACGGTAAATGAATTAACCGTAAAAAAAGTATACCTTCCTGGATGTGAGTCTTGGGAAGTTACTGGTACGGGAATCTCACCCGAAGGTGAAATCAAATTAACAGGAGACATAAATCTTTCAAAGGCCCATCAGCTACTACAAGATCTCTGTCAGTCGGTAACTTTTTGTAATGAGGGTTTTCTGGGACGAAGAAATAATAGTTGGATTTCCCATGGCGATCCCCTGGACGTGTCCCTTTTGGTTTTGGCCCATAAATTAGGTTATGAGAGTACAACCTTTGATGACGATTTTAAAAATATTTCTGCTATTCCCTTTGAATCTGAAAATCAATATTCCGCGACTCTGCACCAATATGATAAAGGTAAATTAATTTCTGTTAAAGGTGCTTTAGAACGTTTGCTACTCATGTGTGCAAATATGACAACGCCAGATGGCCTAGTTCCATTAAATAAAGAATTAATCAATAAAAAGGCCCATCAACTAGCAAAAGATGGGTATCGAGTACTGGCCATAGCTAAGAAAAAGATTACAACAGAAAAGAACCTCTCTGATCTATCTAAAGAAGACTTAAAAAATCTCAACTTTATAGGACTCGTAGGCATGATTGACCCACTCAGACCTGAGGCCAAAGTGGCAGTTCAACAGGCCAAAAATGCTGGAGTAATAGTTAGTATGATTACCGGCGATCACCCCATTACTGCTTTGGCCATCGCCAAAGATCTTGATCTTGCGAATAAACTTGAAGATGTTGTTACTGGAGAAGAACTTCACAAGGTCACAAAAGATGAAAAGCTATTTGATTTATTAGTTAAAAAGGCCCGTGTATTTGCCCGAGTTGAACCCCAACAAAAACTTCAAATTGTGAAGTCACTTCAAAGACAAGGTCATTTTGTTGCCATCACTGGAGATGGCGCCAATGATGCCCCAGCACTTAAAGCGGCCCATGTTGGAGTTGCTATGGGTAAAAAAGGAACGGATGTTGCCCGTGAAGTCTCCGACCTCATAATTGCAGATGATAAATTTTCCTCCATAATTTCTGGGATCTATGAAGGAAGAGTTGCCTATTCCAATCTTAGAAAAGTAATTTATCTTTTAATCTCTATTGGAATGGGTGAAATTGTTTTATTTGCTCTATCGATGATTGCAGGCCTGCCTATTCCCCTTACTGCCGTCCAACTCTTATGGCTTAACTTAGTCGCCAATGGAATTCAAGATGTGGCCCTCGCCTTTGAAAGTCCCGAAGGTGATGAATTAAAACAAATGCCACGCTCTCCTAATGAGCCTATATTTAATCGTTCAATGCTTGAAATGGTTTTTTTATCATCTCTCGTAATGGGAACAGTAACCTATTTCTTTTATGTATACCTTTTAGATTCGGGAATAAATCATGCTAGTGCCCAAAATTCAGTTCTACTTTTAGCAATTCTATTTTCCACCATCATGATAGGTAATGCACGTTCAATGAAAAAATCGACTTTTACCATCGGGCCTTTGAGAAACCCATTTTTAGTTCTAGGGACTTTAGGTGCCCAACTGCTACATATATGGGCCATGTACAATCCCTTTATGGCAAAAATACTGGGCGTCTCACCAGTCTCTTTAAAGCATTGGTTAGGATGTCTTGTGTATGCCCTTTCGGCCTTGGTAGTGATCGAAATTTATAAACTAATTAGGCCTAGATTAAATTTTTAGAGTTGATATTTTAGGAGCGCCTTCCAAATATTTTTATTTCGTCATCGGGAAGTCTAAGCACTTCCACATGGCCTAGGTATTCGGCCTTAAATATTTCTTCGCTAGTGATAAGGGTTTTAATATAAAAAAAACCGACCCACTCCAAGTTAGGTGAACTAAATTTCTCGGATCTAGATATCATCAAATCCTTGTGCATGAATTTGAACTACCGCAAGCATCTTCTGCTAAAGAGTTGCTAACTTTTTTCTTCATAACTTAAGTAAAAATCAAGAGAATTCTAATGTCTAGCTAAACCAAGAGACGAGATTGTAAGTCAGAAGGGCCAACAGATAGGCCAAAACTGTATAACCTACAAAGATCCATATCGGAAAAAGTTTATTTCCTGATTCCCGTTTTAAAATGGCCAGAGTTGAAACACATTGCAAGGCAATGGCATAAAAAACTAAGAGAGCAAATCCTGAGGCCGCAAGAAGCCCACTATTTTGAATTGATTCGGCCAGACCACTAATATTTTCATCTGCACCTTCAATACCAAAAAAAGTTCCAAGAGTTCCTACAAAAACTTCTCTGGCCAAAAAAGATGCCAAAATAGCAACACCATATTTCCAATCGAGACCTAGAGGTTTAAAAATCGGTTCTAAGAATTGACCGATATGAGAAAGCCAGGAATTTTCCAAGTTTCCAGAGCCATTTGGAAAGTATCCAAGTACCCAAACGACCAAAGTAACAACAAAAATAATAGGGCCTGCTTTAGAGAAGAAGGCCCAAGCAGCAGAGAGTGATTTCCTAAATAAAGGAACAAAAGTAGGTAAACGATAAGGTGGAAGTTCAATAATATAGGGTGAATCAGATTCATCTTTTAATGTCGTTCTTGAAAGCAGTCCACTAACAATTAAGGCCATCGCAAGACCAAAGAAATAGAGTAAAAAGAAGGCCAGTCCCTGAAGGCCAAATACTCCTCCGAAAAAAGTTTTATCCGGAATTAAAACAGCAATTAAAAGTGTATAGACGGGAAGTCTTGCTGAACAGGCCATTAAAGGTATCGTAAGAATAGTAATCAATCTTTTTTTAGGGGATTCAATAGTTCTCGCTGCAAAGATTGCTGGGATAGCACAAGCATGTGCCGTTAGATATGGGATAAAGCTCCTACCAGAAAGGCCAAAAAGACTTAAAGGTTTATGACAGATTATAGAAGCGCGGGCCATATACCCACTATCTTCTAGGATCCCGATAATAAAAGTTAATATGAAAATTTGTGGAACAAAGACCAAAAAGGATCCAACGCCCCCAAATATGGCCTCATTAATAAAATCTTTTAAAACACCATCCGGAAGATATGAAGAAGTCACTTGCCCCATCCAAGCAAGGGTTGATTCCACCATATCCATTAAAGGAGAGGCCCAAGTAAAAATGGCCTGAAATAAAAATATCATAATCAGGGCAAACATGATTCCGCCCAAAAAATTATTTAAGAAAATTTTATCCAAAAAATTTTGCTTCTTTAAAATTACATCAGTCTTTGGCCCATAGGTCTGGTTTAACCCTCTGGACTTAATTACAATTTTTTCATCTTCCCATGTTTTTTCTGGGAGATAATTACCTGGGACTTTAAGCATATTTTTGATTTCATCTTTTAAAATATCTAGTCCATGTTTTTTCTTGGCCGAAATAGGAATCACCACAACTCCTAGATCACGGCTTAAGGAGCTGACATCTATTGAAGTTTTATTGGCGTAAATTTCATCCATCATATTTAAGGCAAAGATGATGGGGATTTTATTTTCTTTGACGTAGTTTAGAGTTTGCAGGGCAATGATTAAACTTCTTTCAAGTCTAGTGGCATCAAGAGTACAAATAATTCCCGATACATTATTTTGCTCTACCGCCTCTTGAAATTTTTGAAGAGCGATATCTTCATCTTTGGTAAGTGGATTTAAAGAATAAATACCGGGAAAATCAATAATTCCAATATTATCAAAACTACCTGATTTAATTTCAACAGTAACACCGGGAAAATTGGCAACCTTTTGTTGTAACCCCGTTAACCGATTAAATAAAAGGCTTTTTCCTGAATTTGGTTTTCCTATTAGGAGCACATTACCCATTCGTTTTTCTCGATATATAAATATTTTCCGCTACTTCTTGGGCCAAAGAGATAACACTATCTCCAACCTGATAAAGAGTAGGTCCATTAAAAGGAGTTTTTTTAAGACATGTGATAGACCCTGATTTTAAAAGACCCAACTCACCAAGCCTTAACTGAAAATCCTTAGGGATCTTTTCCCCTAAGCCTTCAATAATGGCATGGGATTTTTCTTTAAGTTCCCATAAAATGTCTGATCGTTTCATATCACCTCTTTCTTATCATTCTATCTACCATACAAAAGTTTCTATACTCAAATTTTTTTTACTTATGAGTCATTTTTCTCAACATGCACAAAGCACGTAATATCAGCAACTTAGGGCACGTACCCTAATGTAAGTGATAAAGATCACTAATGTTTTTTTTCACTACCATATAAAAGAGGGAGAAATTCTACTAGGATGACGCTGATTCTAACTAACAAGTGTGAGAGATATGGATAAAAATGTTCAGAGGATAAGAGATGTTCAGTATTTTGGTGAAATGGGAGGCATAGTCCCTGATATCAACCATGCTGCCACCACCACCTTTTTAGACCCCGACGATATGGAAAAAGTATTTCGGGGAGAATTAGAAGATCACTATCTCTACGGCCGACACTCCAATCCTACAGTAAATATGTTTTCTAAAAAGCTGGCAGCAATGGAAAGCATGCAAGCAGCTATTGGCGTGGCCTCTGGAATGGCGGCCATCGCCTGTACTGTTGAACAAATATTAATTGATGGTGGCCATATTATTTCTTCCAATACAATTTATGGTGGAACCTATGCGCTTTTCAACAATATTTTATCTAAAAGAGGAATCAAGGTAACTTTCGTTGACCCCTCTGACCTCCAGGCCTTTGAAAATGCCATCACCCCAGAGACTAAATTGATCTATACCGAATCGGTAAGTAATCCACTTTTAGCGATCAGTGATCTAAACTCCCTCGGTAATTTGGCCCGAAAAAATGGCATAAAGTTAGTGGTAGATAATACCTTCACTCCGCTTATTATCACTCCGGCCAAGTATGGTGCTGATGTAGTCGTTCACTCTTGTACCAAGTACTTATCTGGTGCAGGGGATCTCATCGGTGGCGCAATTTGTGCTGATAGAGAATTTATCGATAGTCTTCGTGACCTAAATACCGGCATGTCCATGCTTTATGGGCCCGTTATGGATCCTCGAGTTGCCTATGTTCTATATTCCAGACTTGATCACCTACATCTTAGAATGAAGGCCCATTCAAATTGCACGATGTATTTAGTTAATAAAATGAAAGAGGAAGGGATTGAGGGAATTATATATCCGGGACTCCCAGAGCACCCTCAACATGAATTGATGAAAGAAATGGCCAATCCTGGTTATGGTTATGGGGGAATCATTACTCTTGATCTTGGCACTATGGATAAGGCAAAACAACTAGCTCAACTTCTTCAAGAGGAGCAATTTGGTCTCTTTGCCGTCTCTCTAGGTTTTTCTAGAACCCTGATGAGCTGTCCGAGTGCTTCTACCTCCAGTGAAATCCCTGAAGATGAGCAGAAAAAAATCGGTCTTAAACCAGGTCTTATAAGATTTTCCATCGGATTCACTGGCGATGATGAGGTCATGACCAGAAGGTTTTTAAATTGCTATCGACAAGTATTTAATAACTAAATTTGCATTCCCACCTGCAATAAAAATCTGCCTTTAACATGGTCCGTAGAATATTGTGGCATCCAATTATAATACAATTGCACTCTTAAAAGCTCCATATAACTAAAACCAAGAAAAGGCAGCACATTCACTCCATTACAAGTAACTACATTACGTTTATATGTACTTTCGTTACAGCTTTTACTAGTTAATTGCTCACCTTTTGAAAATTGATACCCTGTTTTCAGGCCAAAGATAAACTGCCTATTATTATTACTTCCAGGCAGTTCAAATTCTAGTCCGACCAATGGAGAAATGGCCCAAACATTTGGAATATCAGTCAAAAAGCTCTGTGCTCCTTGATACAAAAGACTGACATTAGTTTTTAGATACGTGGGGAAAACAATATCCCAACGAGCGAAGTTCCATCCAACTTCAACAGCACTTCCTAAGGTAAGATAAAGTTGATTAGTTTTTGGGATATAATAAATCTCTTCATTTAAAAATGATGTACCGGCCTTTTTTAGAATTAATTGTTCACTATCTGGTAAAGAATCTACAAAGGCCGTTTTTATTTCTCCTAGTTTCTTCCTCATGGTGTAATTACCTCTACTGGCCTGATCTTTTTTAAGACCTAAATCCTTGAAATGGTAATCATATTTTTTGTATAACCGAAAAACATAGTCTAATTCTTTCTCTTTATTTTTCCTGCGCCAATCTTTAAAATCTTTTGCTTGAGCTATCACGACAGGAGGTTTTTCTCCCAAAAATCCTTTGATACAATGTTTATTATGCTTAGGCATTTCCTTAAATGAGTGACAAAGACTATAAAGTTGATCTAGAGATAATTGTAAGTTAGCAAAGAAATTATGTGGAATTTGATCTCTTCCCTTATCACATATTTTCTTTGCTTTTTTGTTCCCGGTTATAATCTCTTTTATACAAAAATAGGGAGTCCATTCATCACTATTTTCAAGACCGGGGTAATCAATATGTCCGGGATTTTTATGGGTCTGTATCAGGATAAAAGCATCGACCATACCTAAATAAAAGTCAAATTCTCTAAAACCTCTATCAAAAAATCCAAAGAAATGCCCTAATGGAGCACTCGCGGGGGGTAAAGACACTGCAGAGTTAATTAATCGATCCCTGATCTCTGGTATCCACGTGGTAATAAATGATAAATCCCTAGTGCTACTGGTCTCGACAAAGTTATTTGCTAAATCATGGATGTAATTAAAAAAGCTATCATGTCTTTTTTCAGTTTTTTTAGAACGCTCTTTATACAAATAATAGTTTGGATTAATCCAAACAAAAGCATCCTTTTTTGTGGCACCTAATTGCTTACCTATTTGATAGGATAAAATCAGCGGAGCATTATTAAAAACGCCACCATCTACAAAATATTTCTCTTTAATTTTATTTCCCTTACAAGGGAAGTACTTGTGTCTTGTTTTTTTAAGACAATGTTTTAGTTTCACCGGAGGAAATGCTATTGGGAAGGCCACCGAGGCCATAATAAGGTCAACTAATTGATCGTAGTCCTTTTCACTATCACCAGAAAAAGGCATGAGGATTTGTCTTTCTTTTTCTCCTTTAAACTTAAAGTTAGAAAGTATTGGAGCTTTACCTTTTCCTCTTCCTCTAATTCTTACAACTGCAACTTCTTCCATATTAGGAACTTCAATGTTTTGATTAACCTTAATTCCAATGGGATGAAATCTAGTTACCGCCACCCCTAAAACCACCTCACAATTTTTCTTAAATCCTTCATTCCATATTTCTTTTAACTTAGGAAGAATATCTAATCCTGCTCTTAAGGTAAAAAGTTGATCTGGTTTGGTCTCTTCTTTTTTAAAAATTTTATTGATGGAAAGAGGTACCCAGCCATCCCAGTAAAAACTTTTTGTCGGATTTAAAGTCGATTTCAAACTACATTTAGTAAAAATTGAAAGAAGAGAAGTATAGGCCCCTGCAGAAGCACCTGTTAAGTGAGTTAGCTTGGGCGCTTTTTTATTAACTGCTAGAAGAGAATCAAGGTAAAATAAAAACCCTGCTTCATAAGATCCTAGCGCCGCCCCACCACTAATGGTGTAATATATCTTTTTTTCAGCGAAAGAATTTAAGGGGATAATTGAAATTGCTAAAGTTAAGAGAACTGCTCTAAGCTTTTTTAGGTAATCCATGACCTTTCCATTTTTAAATTTAATAAATTTTATCCATCTCCTCTCAATTAAGCAATTTAGATTACTTAAGTCCCATAAAAAAGACGCTAAGAAAGGCAAACACCATTCCAATCGATTTAAAAGTGGTTATTGGTAGTTTTTCGACAGTTACATCCCAAAAAATACTAAAGACCATTTGAGCGGCCACGAGGAGAACTGTTGTCTTAACCGCTCCTAACTCGTAAATGGCCTCAGGAAAAAGCGCGACAATTAAAAGGCCTAAAACTCCTGGTATGAGATACCACCACCTCCAAGTAGTGAGGGGAGCTTTGAGGTGATAGATAGGGTTAAAAAGATCTGGAAAAAATTTAACCACTAGGTAGAAGGTAATCCCGAAAATAAAGGTCAAGGTCATGCCGATTAAAACCGTCTGCCCAACCCCAATTTGCAAGGACATTTCTTTATTTAAAGCGCCCTGAAGGATGCCAACCATTCCGATGATAATAGGAAGAAGATATATTAGTTTCATGAAATTATTCTACGTGGATTAGAGCGAAGAATTAAGTGATTTTTTAAAATCTTCAAGTCCAGATAAAAGTAAAGAGAGTCTTTGTACTCCTAGGGCCTGCTCTAGATCCTTTTCAAAGAGATCTAAAATCTTAACTAGTTTATTGGCCTTGCTTATGCCGGGCTGAGTTAAATGTAATTTCAGACTTCTTGCATCTTCTTCTTTCACCGTCCGTTTTAGCAGACCTTTAGACTCTAAGTTGGAGAGAATATGGCTCAATCCGGCCTTGGAAAAATTAAGTGCCTGACAGAGATGACTGGGAATAATTTCTGACTTTCCCTCTAATAGGATCGTGATCAAAACCAAAGACTGCATAAAACTAAGACCTTCTTTTTTTAAAAGAGGGGTCGAGGTCTGCAATAGCACCTGATGAATATCAAATATCGAAAATATTGGGCTCTCTTTGAGGTACTTTTTAATTTTCACATGTTGTTTCTAGGATAAATAGTTTAGCAAGTAAACTATTTACTTAGAAACTGTTGTTTACGGGGAGCAAAAGGCCTCCTAGTATGCCTCTAATTACTTTAAATTTAAGGATTCACCTATGCGCAATGATTGGAATTTGAAAGAAATTAATGAAATTTATCACCTTCCACTATTAGAGCTAATCTATCAGGCAGCAACAGTTCACCGTAAAAACTTTAATGCCCACAAGATCCAGGTTAGTCGATTAATTTCTATTAAAACTGGAGGTTGCCCAGAAGATTGTAATTATTGTCCGCAAGCGGCCAGGTATCAAACAGATATTGAAAAAAATGCTCTTATGAATGTTGATGAAGTGATCTCAATAGCTAAAGAGGCCAAGGCAACTGGTTCTTCAAGAGTTTGTTTAGGAGCTGCCTGGAGAGAAGTAAAAGATAATAGTGACTTTGACCAAGTTTTAGAAATGGTTAAAGAAGTTACCTCAATGGATATGGAAGTTTGTTGTACACTCGGAATGTTGAGTGAATCTCAAGCGAAGAAATTAAAAGATGCCGGTCTTTATGCCTACAACCACAATATTGATACGAGTGAAGATAATTATAAAAAAATTATTACTACTAGATCTTATGATGATCGAATGAATACCCTTTCTAATGTTAAAAAGGCCAAAATCTCTGTCTGTTGTGGTGGAATCATCGGTCTAGGAGAAACTGAGGAAGATCGATTTAAAATGCTTCAGTCTTTATCAAGTATGAATCCTCATCCAGCAAGTGTGCCTATTAACACTTTAGTAGCAGTAAAAGGAACACCTCTTGAGCAGCAAAAACCTGTACCTATTTGGGACTTAGTTAAAATGATTGCTACGGCAAGAATTCTAATGCCAAAATCTGTAATTCGCTTATCTGCAGGTAGAGAGGGCCGGTCCATGAGTGATCAAGCATTATGTTTTATGGCCGGAGCAAACTCAATTTTTGCAGGAAATAAACTTCTTACCACTCCAAATCCCTCCCTTGACCATGACCAAGTTTTATTTGAAACCTTAGGGTTAACTCCAACTGAGAGTTTTGAAAATTATCATGGATTATCTTAAGGCCCAGGTTCAAAACAAACTCCTTGAACGCCTTGATCAAGGAATTATTAGAGATCTATCTCCTATTCAAGGGGGGATAGATTTTTATTCCAATGATTATTTAGGTCATGCCAGATCATTTGATTTAAACGAGACAGTAAAAGCAAACTTAGAGGATCATCCTCTAGGTGCTACTGGTTCAAGACTTATAAGTGGTAATTCAAAACTTGTAATGGATCTTGAAGATGAACTGGCCATAAGATTTAACTCTCCTAGTGCTTTACTATTTAATAGTGGATTTGATTTAAACTTAGGTCTGCTCTCTACCATCCCTGGGGAAGAGGATATTATTTTATTAGATCAAAATATCCATGCATCTTTAAAACTAGGGGCCAAACTTAGCAAAGCTTCAAGAAATTATTTTCGTCACAATGATTTAGAACATTTAAAAGATCGTTTAAAGTTTTATCGAAATAAACTTGGAAATAAAAAAAATATCTTTGTAGTTGTTGAATCCGTCTACTCAATGGATGGTGATACAGCACCATTGATGGGCATGGTTGAGTTAGCACAAAAATATGATGCCCGTTTAATTGTTGATGAGGCACATGGTGCAGGAATATTTGGCCCTAATGGTCGAGGTTTTGTAAGTCACCTAGGGCTTGAAAATCAAGTCTTCGCCCGAATTGTCACTTTTGGTAAGGCCTTTGGAGCACATGGGGCAGTTGTTTTAATTGACCAGCTATTTAAGAAATTTTTGGTGAATTTCTGTCAACCTTTAATCTATACGACTGCCATGCCGGCCCACTCATTAATTTCCATTAGAGAGTCGGTACGACTCTGCCAGGAATCCTATATAAATAGACAAGGCCTATTTTTAAAAATTGAAAAATTTAAAAATGCCTTAAACCGGCCTTCTCAACAATCTCCTATTTTTTCAATTCCTATTCCTTCAATAATGCTCTTAAAAGATATTACCAAAAATCTAAGAGAAAATTCTTTTATGGTCTCTCCCATTTTTTCACCTACTGTAAAAAAAGGGACTGAAAGACTTAGAATTTGTCTACATACTTTTAATGATGACAAGGAAATTGAACAATTGGCCCAAGAGATAAGAAGATTCATATGAATATCTTTGTAACTGGAATTGACACCGATATTGGAAAAACCTTTATCTCGGCCATATTAGTTAATGCCTTTAAGGCCGATTACTTTAAACCTATTCAATGTGGCGATTTAACAGATTCAGATTCTCACAAAATATCAAAGTGGACAGAGGCCAAAGTTCACCCTGAAACCTTTCGCTTTAATGCCCCCCAAAGTCCTCATCTCGCGGCCAGCTTAGAAAATAGAAATATTAAAATAAGTGATATTGAGCTTCCTAAAACAAATAATAATTTAGTTATTGAAGGTGCCGGCGGACTTTTAGTTCCCCTAAGTGATGATGAATACATCATTGATATTCCAAAAAAACTAAACCTTCCTGTTATCTTAGTCTGTAAGAATTATCTGGGTAGTTTAAATCACACTCTTTTATCTATTGAGGCACTTAAAGAGAGAGGAATTGAAATCCTAGGTTTAATCTTTAATGGGCAAGAAAATCCTAAGAGTGAGGACTTTCTAGTAAAAAAAAGTGGCATAAAAAAACTCTTAAATGTGGATTGGGAAGAAGAAATTAATAAACAAGTAATTGAAAAATATAGTAGAAGGTTAGCGCAATGGATTTAAAATCATCACCTATTTGGTATCCCTATACCCAAGAAAAGCTGGCAGATGACCCCATAATTATTGAAAAAGCACAAGGTGCTTATCTTTATCCAAAGGGCGGTGAAAAGGTTTATGATGCCATCTCTTCCTGGTGGGTGAATATTCATGGTCATTCCCACCCCTATATTAATAAAAGGCTTAATGAACAGCTTTCCACCATGGAGCAAACTATTTTTGCCGGTCATACACATGTTCCGGCCATAAATCTTGCCAAGAGAATCTTAGAAAAATTAGGTAATAAATTTCATAAAGTCTTTTTTAGCGATAATGGCTCGACTTCAGTTGAATGCGCCTTAAAAATGTCCTTGCAATTTTGGAAAAACCAAGGAATTAAAAGACAAAAAATCCTCGCCTTTAATCATGGGTTTCACGGCGAAACCTTTGGAACGAGAGCTGTTGGAAACTGTCTTGAAAATATTAGTGAACTCTGTCAGGGGGTCTTTGAAATAGATTTCATAGAGGCCCCAATACCTGGAACCACTTTATCTCAGCTGGAAGAAAAACTTGCTAGTAATGATTACGCCGCCTTTATCTTTGAACCTATTATTCAAGGTGTAAGAGGCATGGTGATGCAAGATATAAATGTTTTAGATAGCATGATTAAATTATGTCAGGAAAAAGAAATTCTTTGTATTGCTGATGAGGTCATGACCGGTTTTGGTAGGACGGGAAAAATGTTTGCCATCGACTACCTAGAAAACAAACCCGATATCGTTTGTTTGGCCAAGGCCTTAACAGGAGGAACTCTTCCTCTGGCCCTAACTGTTTGTAATGAAAAAGTTCATCAGGCCTTTTATAGTGATGATCTCTCCAAGGCCTTGCTCTATGGGCACTCTTTTGCAGGCAATGCCCTTGGATGTGCTGCTGCCCATGCCAGCTTAGATCTTCTCGAAAAAGCAGAGACGATCAATTCTATTGAAAAGATTAATTCTTACCACCTTGATTTTGCACAAGAGGTAAAGGGAAGTAATTTCAAAACGCTTTTTAAAGATATAAGAATAATGGGGACTATTATTGCTCTTGAATATAAATCCAATTCAAAAAATGGATATTTTAATGAGCTAGGCCCTAAAATGAAAAGTTTCTTCCGAGATAGAAATGTTTTGCTTAGACCTTTAGGTAATGTCATCTATATTATTCCACCCTATTGTTCTAAACAAGATGATTTAAAACTTGCTTATGAAGCAATATGGGATTTTAGTGAGGGATTAAATGATTAGTTTAAAAGATTTATTAAATACAGTAGTTGAAAATCCAAATCTTCACCATCGATGGCTCTATACCATCAGTTATTTAGAAAATTCTGGTGCCAAAAAAATCATGCGCTATCAACCTCATTCAGATTTAAGTCTTGAGATTCTCAAGCATACTGCTGAAGAGGCCAGACATGCTTATTTTTTTCGCAAACAAATTGAAAAAATAAATTTTGATCCGGATCTTAAAGTTAAGCTATTTGGAGGTTTCAAGGCCAAGAATTTCCTTCATCTTTTAGATGTTAAGATTATGAAAGCGCTAAAAAAAGAGATGAAATTAAATACCGAGGATTTGTATTATTTCTCCTATCTCTTAACCACTTATGCCATAGAGCTGCGGGCCGATAGTTTGTTTGGTCTATATGAAAAGACTTTAAAGGAAAAAAAGATTCCTATTACTCTGCTTTCTGTGATCAAGGAAGAGGAAAACCATCTTAGAGACATTGAGATACAGATAGATAGACATTCCCGCCTTCTTCCCTTTAAAAAAGTCGCTTGTAAATTTGAAGAAGACTTATTTAATACTTTTATTTCACAAGTGGAAAAAGACATTGAGCATAATTGCGGCCCTTTGAATTAATTGCTAAATTGGGCCTGTGATAAGGCAAAAATCTACTCAATTTTTAAATAAAAATAAGTTTGAAGGAACGATTCTTCGCATCACCTACCAAAATAGTGAAAATGGTTGGTCAGTCATAAAAGTTAGGCCTAAAGAAAAACCCTCCTTTAAATTAACAGTTATTGTTCAACAGTTAGGCTTGACGCCCGGTGCCTTCCTGGAATTTGAAGGTATCTGGAATGATCACCCAACGTTTGGCAAACAATTTAAGGCAAACAAGGCAATGCCTAAAACACCTGAAGGTATTGAAGGCCTTAAGAGTTTTCTGGGATCTGGTTCTTTAAAGGGTATAGGTCCTTCAATTGCTGGAAAGATTGTCAGAAGGTTTGGGGAAGATACCCTAGACATACTTGATAACAATCCTGAAAGGTTAATTGAAATATCTGGTATTTCTCAGAAAAAGCTTGAGGTAATTAAAAAATCTCTCGAGGGCCAAAAGAACCTTAGGGAAATCATGATTTTTCTGGCCGGGCACAATATCAAAGGTGCTCTGGCCTCCAAAATTGTTAAGGCCTATGGAAGTAATACGGTGAAAGTCCTTAAAGATGATCCTTATAAAATATCCCAGGAAATTTATGGCATTGGTTTTATTACCGCTGATGAAATGGGGGTTAAATTAGGTTTTGAAAAAGACTGTAAAAAAAGAATTATTGGAGGAATTAAATACATCCTTTCTGAAGCGAGAAATGATGGGCATTGTTTTCTAACCCGGGATCAAATTCTAAAAAAGGCCGAAGAGCTCTTAGAAATTAATCTTGGGAGTCGGATCGATTCTCTTTTAAAAAATGAAGGTCTTAAATCTAGAAATATGGAAAAAGGCATGGGTTATTTTTCGGATGACCTGTATTGGGCAGAAGAATATATTGCTAAAACAGTTAAAACTTTAAAGAAATCCCCCGTAGAGGATCAAAAAGAGCTTACTAGCAAATGGTGTAAGCTATACTGCAAACGTCATGAAATTAATCTTAGCGAAGAACAGTTTGACAGTATTCAAGGTGTTGTTGCCTCCCCTATTTCTCTTTTAACTGGTGGCCCTGGTGTGGGAAAGACAACAATAACAAGAGTTTTAGTTAGACTATTAGAAGCTATGAATAAGCATGTTACCTTAGCGGCCCCAACGGGAAGGGCCGCACAAAGAATGAGTGAGGTAATTGGCACCAAGTCACAGACAATTCATCGAATGCTCATTTGGGATCCAAGAAAAAAAGGTTTTCAAAAAGATGAAGAAAATCCCCTGTGGACAGATTTTTTAATTATTGATGAGGCCTCGATGCTGGATGTAAAATTAACTGCCTCTTTATTTAAGGCCTTGCGGAAAAACACCCAAGTCTTATTTATTGGAGACCCAGACCAGCTTCCCTCTGTAGGACCTGGGAATTTTTTAGGCGATTTAATTTCTTCGGGATCCATTCCAACTTTTAAACTAACCCAAGTATTTCGCCAGGCAAAAGAATCTAAAATCATTTCCTTCGCCCATGAAATAAACCAGGAAAATATCCCTAAAATAAATACCCCCTTGGAGCATCCACATCTTTGGAGAGAAGAGACTAGAGAAGATTGTCTTTTTATTGACTCAGATGAGCCCACGAGGGAACAAATGAACTTTATAGAGAAGGTAAAAAGATCAAGCAATTTTTCTGTTCCTGAAAAGTTTGAACATGTAGATTTGAAAGAACTGGCCCAAAGCACTAATACTGCAGATGACTTGAAAATTTTAAGTAAAAAAACTCATCCTTTTTCCACTTTAAAATATAATTTGACAGCAACCGAAATGATTAAAAAGTTGGTGGGAGAAACCATTCCAAAATATTTAGGAAGTGTGGAAGTACAAATACTCTCTCCCATGATTAAGGGACCTCTCGGAACTGGAAATTTAAATCTCTTAATGCAAAGATCTCTCAATCCACCTGCAACTTACAAGGGTGAGATTAATACTTTTAAGGGGATTTTTCGCGAGGGGGACCGAGTTATTCAAAGGAAAAATAACTATGATCTAAATGTCTTTAATGGGGATATTGGAACTATTAGGAAGATAACCTCCCAGGCCCTTGAAGTTACTTATGGTGAGGGCCTAAGAGGTACCGTTGTGGAATACGGTAGGGAAAATTTAGACGAACTTGATCTGGCCTATTCTATAACCATTCACAAATCGCAGGGAAGTGAATTCCCCGTGGTGATAATTCCTATTACAACAAGTCATTTCACCATGCTTTTTAAAAACTTGATCTACACTGGCCTAACTAGAGCAAAAACATTGGCCATTTTTGTTGGATCCCGAAGGGCCATGGCCATGGCAGTAAAAAATGATGCCAAACAAGGCAGGCAAACTGCCTTGGCCCAATTATTAAATCAGGATATGTTCACCGTTAAATAAACAAAAAAAACAGCAAAAGATATTATTAATACAATACCTAGAATGTCCATTGTTCTCATCTATGCCCCCTTCTACTAATTAGATGCATAAACCAGGCCAATTTTTGGGTGAGCATTTTTAGGTAAATTGGTGTCGGCCTGACACCTCTAAGGGCAGTTAGACCCTACTTTGTGGATAAAGTGGCAATGGAAATATAGCACCTTCTATAGGGGCATCTTGAGCATAGGTGGCCGCATTTTCACTAATATCTTCTGCTTGAGATGCTAAATTAAGAAGTGAAAAACCGGCAAAATGTTGATCATGAATTTGAGATCCTACTTTTATAAAAAGCTCTCTTGCTCTCTTTGCATGGCCTTTAACTGGATCTGCTTGACCGGTCTTGGCCTTTACTCCAGCAGCACAAAGTTTAATAAGGCCTTTTAAAAAATCGCCCATTAGTCCTTCTTTGTGAGCAGCATGCCATAGTGCCTCAAGCCAAACATGTCCTTCCCAATAATAACCATAATTATAAAGATCTAAGGCATATAAAAAGGTCTCTGACTCCCAAAATTTTTTTGGATCCATAGGTGGTGGATTTAATTCAACTTGCCCTTCCATATGACCACCATCTTTTTCAGGATGAATATTTTTTCCTGGTACAAATGTATAATGGGGGAACTTCTTATCGGGAAATAATCTTTTTGCTGACATACGTTTATTTAATCCTATAAGCGGTTAAAATAAAAGGTTTTTAACTTTCTAAAGAAGGTAAAATGTGCGATTTTATTTTAATGGAACACAACAAAAATCAACTAGGAGAGCAAGATTCTCCTAAAAGTGCACTATTAAATCTACTTTTTAATATCGTAATTCCTGTTTTGATTCTTAGTAAGTGGACTGATGAGGCCCATTTAGGTCCCGTAAAAGGACTGATCGTGGCACTGGCATTTCCTGTCATATATGGTGCCTGGGATTTGTTTTCAAAAAAGAAATGGAACTTTGTCTCAGTACTAGGTGTTGTCAGTGTTCTCTTAACTGGCGGCCTGGCACTTTTTAAATTAGACGGATTTTGGTTTGCGGTTAAAGAAGCTGCTATTCCGGGAATAATTGGCATAGTCGTTTTATTTACAGCAAAGAGTAAATATAACTTGGTTCGCATGTTGATTTTAAGTCCCAAACTTATAAAAGTAGAGGTTTTAGATGCCATTATTAAAGAGCAAAAGTTAGAGGTACCTTTTGAAAAGTTAGTGATAAAAACTACTTACTTTTTTGTCCTCTCTTTTGTCGCCAGTGCGATTTTAAATTTTGTCTTGGCCATCGTTATTTTAAAATCTCCTGCAGGCACCCCTGAATTTAATGCTGAGCTCGGAAAGATGACTGCTCTTTCCTTTCCCGTGATTATGATTCCCTCCATGGCAATTTTGATTTTTTCTCTTTGGTTCTTGTTGAGGGGGATAACAAAAATGACAGGTGTTCACTATAACGAAGTTATTCGAAGCTAATTGACCTCAAACATCCATAAAACTGATTTTTCAATAGTGTGCTGAAACTCGCCCTTTTTAATTTGTCCTATTCTTCCATGTCCTGGTAGCACCCATTCAATATCTTTAAACTTTTTCATTTTATCCACTGAGGTAATTTGCTTTTCCCAAGAGTACCAACAATATTTGTGAAATGAGCTAAACATCTTAAGCTTTTTCATCCATGCATAATGATCGCCAGTGAAGAGGTACTTATCTGCAAAAACTAGGACCTGAGAGCCTTTAGTATGGCCTGGAGTATGAAACACGATTCCATCATCAAAGGTGGTTTCTTCCTCTGTTAAAACGAGTTCTGCATCTTTAATTTTATCTGTAACATCATATTGGTTGATAATTCTTTTGGCCCCAAAGTGTTTAGCATATTTTTCACTATCACCAATATCATCTTTATGAGAAATCCAGATGTATTTAATTCCTCCCATTGCTTCAAACTTTTTAACGAGATCTTGAATAAATCTAGGGGAATCTATGAGCCAGTTTCCTTTGTCAGACTTTATAAAATAACTATCGGCCCCAAAAGTTTTTTCATTATTAAATCCATTTATATAAACAGGGCCATCTATATGTTTGGGAAAGGAATCTCTTGCGGCCTTTAGATTCTTCTCCCCTTCTATGCCAATACTATTTACCGGACAGGAAAGAAGCGCCTGTTTAGCAAAAAAGGTTTCTTCATCATTTTCTGGTTGTTTAAAAACGAAAGAGTAATCTCCCTGATCAGTAAAAATACTAGGAGCAAACTTTCTGCAGGCATCGCAATTTATACAAGTTTTATCTACGAAAAATTTACCCGTGATATTTTCTTCAACTTTATTATTTGAATTCGCCATGAGGTGAAGATATCATGAAACAGTTGGGACGGTCTATCTCTGTCGCGTCGAGCTAAGTCCCTCTAGGTCACCATTTAATCTATATAGCTCTGATTCCATCTTGTGATTTAAAATCTGATATTTTTTGGTATTGGCGCGAATTTTTTGAATTTCTTCTTTTAAATTTTCTACAAATTGTCTGTTTTTTCTAAGGTCTAGTTTTAATCTACTATTTTTCTCTCTTAAATCTTGAACCTTTACTGTTTCAATTTTAAAAACAGAAGTAATCTCTCTGATTTCTTTAGTTAAGGCATTCGTGATTCTGTCTTTATCTCTAAGTACTGATCTTACTTTTCCCTCATAGTCTTTTAGAGTTTCTTTAACTCCTTTTTCCTTTTGTCTCATGAGCTTAATAATATTTATTTCACTACTTTGAGATTTTTTTAAATCAGTAGTTAGCTCTTTTGTTTTTGAGAGGGCATCAGATAGGTTAATTTTTAACTTAGTAATTGTAGTTTCTTTGTCATGTAATTCATTTTTTATTACATTTTTCTCATGTTCTAGATGGCCTAGCTCATCTTCTAGTACAAAAGTCTTTTCTTTTAACCCTTCGATAATATTGATGGATATCTCTTCATCACTTTCTAGCATTTTTAATTTATCTTTAATTTCCGGAAGAGATTGATTATCTTCTAAAAGCCTATCCTGTCCTATTTTAAGCTCATTTATATTAGTTTTTAATTGCTTAATTTCAGCATCTCGGCTATCCCAAACGGCCTTGGCAAGTCCACCTCCACTTCCGCGATTTAAAAACTTAAATACATGTTTATTTTTCTCAATTAAGTCATTAAAACTTTTGTAAATATTGCCCATAAAAAATCTCCTATAGGCAAATTATAACAGGGGAGAAAAGTTTAAGATGATTGGGGAGGCAATTTTTTCCCCTTCAAAGGAAAAAGGGGCCTAAACTAGGCCCCTTTTAAAATGATCTTAGTGACATCTTTTCCATTTCAAGTGGTACACAAGTCCAGCCTTGAAGTCGGCAGAATCAACAGTAGCAAGAGCTTCATCTTTTTTCCTGTTAGATCTAACCATCATAGAAGTATTAACCCTTAAGTTAACATCGGCCCCACAACGTGACCAAACTAGAGCAGCAAGAGTTAGTGGACTACTTAAAGTATAGTCATCATCAAAGCCACCTCTAAATCTTTTTTGAAAAGTAGGCCCTTTGTTACCCGCAAAAAAGTATTCCGCTCTAAATTTGGCCTGACCACCTCTTGGCAGAGAGACAAACCCTCGATAGTCAACATCAACAATAGATATGCTCATTCCTTGGGGAACATGAACTGGAATGGCCACGTTACATGACTTTCGAGCTATTCTTTTTCGGCCGCCGGCCTCGACGTAAAACTCGTCAAAAAGAATACTGAGTGACTTTCCATCAGGACTTAGAGTCGTAGTTGCAGATCCGGATGGACAACCGTTACCACCGTATCCTGGATGACCTAAATAAATTCCTGCCTGGGCCGGGCCTCCAAGAACCATTAAGATACCAATTAGACCAATAATCATTTTCATTTAAAACCTCCTTTTGGTTTGGATTTTATTAAAACCAACATACTCGTTAGTCTTAATTACAAGACCAAAGTATTTCACTTAAATTTCTTTTAAAAGAGCTTTATATTTTAACGTCATTAAACTGGACCACGTGGTTCACTATAAGATCAGGCCGCGCCAGGTGGAACAGATATTTTACACACGGCCATTTTCTAACATGAGTTTAATCAAGATTGTGATAGTCAAAAGTAATGAAGGAGACGCTTATGAAAAAATTAATTCTTATAATCTTTTTAATCAGTACAAATATTTGGGCCAGTGAAAAATTCACCTTTGGAGACATATCTTTAAGGGGGAGTGGATGTAAACGGGGAACGGCCCAGGTAGTAAAGTCCCCAGATGATCAAGTAGTTTCAATTCTCTTTGATGAATTCAGTGTTGAAGTACCCAATTTAAGTAGTAACAATGATAATGATAAAAAAGATATTGATAACCCGTCCCCTGCCTCTCGCTTCAGTGAAAAGCTTGATCATAAAACCTGCAATATTATTTTAAATTCTAATTTAACTAATGGAGAAAAAGTCACTCATCTAGAGTTAACACTAGATTTTAGAGGTTTCACCCAAGTTCAAAAAGGTGCCATGGCGCAGTTTAAAGGTAGACTTATGAACTGGAATGGCCCGCAAAGATCTAAAAAAATTATGAAACAAGTTTTTGTAAATAAAATTTGGAAGGCCGGACAAGACGATGACTGGGCATTAACCAAAACCCTTAAAATTCCCATAAATGGCCCATGTTCAAAAAGAGGAGATCGACAGTTTAAGGCAATTATAAAAACAACGCTTCAAGCAAGACTGCTGGGAAGAAGGCCACTTGAAGAAGCTTTTGCCTTGGCGGCCATGGACTCTGGAGACCTAACTGGAACGCTTAAGATGAAAATAAAAACAGCAAAATGTAAAAAAAATAAATATACCATTAAAAGAAATCATTCCAGATATAGATCTAGATATAATCATTTTGGTAGAAGATATGGTTTTAGAAGGAGATGACAGTGCCAATATGGCCCTCAAAAGGGGGCCATAAGTTTAAAAACTATGACTTCTAACGTATTTTCTAAATTTTCTCTCTTATAGACTTGGATAAAAATGTTTTTTTTTCTACAAAGAAGTTAGGAGTATTCATGACCTTAACGGAACAATTAAAAATTCTTCTAGATAACTATTTTGAAAAATATCCACATATGAGCATAAACGCTCTAGCGAAAAAATCTGGTGTAGGTGCATCGACCCTTCGAAGAATTATCAATAATTCCCTAAAGGGAAATCCTTCTTCTAGTACCGTTTTAAACCTCGTTAGCGCTACCACTAAAGAGAGAAAGCTTGCAACTATTTTAAAAATAATGAAAGGCCCTATTGGGATATTGCTTAACTCATCCTTCGGCCATTTTGTGGAGGAAGAT
>Ga0164313_10000618_pt1 | contig 29302 bp, 25 predicted proteins | sample GuaBasSedimGuay4_FD_113735 | JGI IMG/M metagenome (GOLD analysis project Ga0164313, IMG submission 113735) | Subseafloor sediment microbial communities from Guaymas Basin, Gulf of California, Mexico - Guay4, Core 4569-4, 0-3 cm | ecosystem: Environmental > Aquatic > Marine > Hydrothermal vents... | reverse complement strand
TCGATCTGCTGCCGGAGATCGCGATGCAACCGCGCCAGAAGACCATGGCCCGGCGCGCCACGACGATCATCCTGGACGCGCAGCCCGGCCTGGCCGGCAACCCGCAGGCGCTGGCCGCCTGGAGCGATGCAGTTGCGTTGTGGGAATCGGTGCTCAATGACAACGTCACGATCACGATCAAGGGTGACTTACAGGCACTCCCGCCGGGAGTCCTTGGTTCGACGAGCAGTTCACTGTGGTCTGCCCCCCATGACTTCGTCCGCACGCAGATGGTCGCCGACGCCGCCTTCGACGAGACGATTCTCTCCTCGTTGCCGACTGCGGCGCAACTCAACTACGACCTGCAGAACTCACCCGCGGGATTTAGTTATGCTGCCAACATCACTGCATCGAAGGCCGTACTGCGCGCGCTGGGCAACGACATGAGTTCCGATGACCCGAATCCCGACGGCACGATCACCTTCAGCACGCTGTTCCTGGCGCAGTTCGACTTCGATCCGACAGACGGGATCACGCCCGGCAAGATCGACTTCTTCGCCGTCGTGGTGCACGAGATCGGCCACGCCCTGGGCTTCAACAGCGAGGTCGACACGGTCGACTACTTTATCGACAACACTGACTCAGAATTTTGGCCCCACACCTCCTGGCCCTATCTCCTGGACCTCTTCCGCCTGGCGCCTGGCGCCGGGGCCGCGAACTTCACCTCTGCAACGCGCATCCTGACCGCCGGCAACGAGAACGCGGCGCAGACCTTCTACGACGGCATCACCGAGCGCCGCCTCTCGACCGGCCGCAGCAACGGCGATGGCAACCAGGCCAGCCATTGGCGCGCCGACGAGATCAGCGGCATCACGATCGGCATCATGGATCCGACGCTGTCTTCGGGCCAGATGGGCAAGCTCACCAATTCCGACCTGCGCCTGTTCGGCCTCATTGGCTGGGATGTCACCCTGCTCGATGACTGCAACGGCAACGACATCGGCGATCAGTTCGACATCTGGGACGGCGATTCCGAAGACTTCAACCTCAACGGCGTGCCCGACGAGTGCGAGGCCACGGACGCGCCCGTCAACCGTTTCGCGCGCGTGACGATCGCGCCCAATCCCTTCAACCCGCGCACGGAGATCCGCCTCGAACTGGGCCAGGATGCCAGCGCGCGCATCGACGTGTACGACCTCGCCGGCCGGCACATCGCCAATCTCGCCGACCGCAGCTACGGCGCCGGCGAGCATTCGGTGATCTGGGAGGGCAAGGACGCCACCGGGCGCGCGGTGTCCAGCGGCGTGTACTTCGTGATGGTCGACATCGACGGCGAAGTGCAGCAGCACAAGGTCGCACTGGTACGCTGAGCAATCAGCCGGATCAAACCTGATGATCAACGGGCGGGGGCAAGGCTCCCGCCCGTTTTCTCTGCCGGATGCCCTAGAACACCGACTCGGTCTTGCGCAAGCCGCAGCTCACGAGCCAGTCGGCGACCAGGTCGACGGCCCTGCGTACGCCGCGCGTGCTCGCCGGTCGGCCGAAGCTTTGCAGTTCCACATAGATCCCGCTCGGCGTGCGGCGAACTTCCACCAGCACTTCCTGACGCAGGTCGGACTCTTCGACGATCACCTCGACAGTCAGCCGCTCGCCATCGAGTGAGCGCTTGCAGTCGACCAGCACGATGTGGCCATCGGCGATGTCGTGTACCTGCTTCTCGAATTCCTTGACGGCTGCCAGATCGCCGTCCAGCCGGGCGTGAGCCATATCGACCATCTCCAGTCGGCAGGGGTGTGCTTGGTCGTCGCGCGCGCGCAGGGCGAACACGGCGTGGTTGATCGTGATTCCCTCGGCCTGCCAGCGACGCGCGTACTTGGTCTGCAACATCGCCTCCGGAGGCGGACCGGTGCGGATGTCAAACAGGCCGGTCTCGCGCGCCTGCTGCAATGAGAACTCGTAGTATTCGGCGTGGTCGGTGGTCAGCCACAACTCGCCGCCGTCTACAAGCCTGGTGGAGAGCAACCGGAAGAACGGCGCCTGCAGCAGCCGCCGGTCGAGGTGGCGCTCCTTGGGCCAGGGATCGGGGAAGTTCACATAGATGCGGTGGATCGAACGCTCGCCGAGCATCTCCGAGACCAGCATCCGCGCGTCGGCACAGAGCACGCGCGCGTTGGACAGTCCAAGGCGACGCAGCGCGGTGACGCCGCGCGTGAGCGAGGCCGCGGCGATATCCGCACCGATCAGGTTCCAGTCCGTATGTTCGGTAGCCAGACCGGCGAGGAATGTCGCATTGCCGAAGCCGACCTCGATAACGAGCGGTCCCGACCGTCCGAAGAGTTCCTGCGGATCGAGCGGAAAACCCCCGGTACCTGGGAAGAGTCGAATCGGATCGGCGAGGGGCACTTTGGCTCCGGGCTGCTGACTTCAGGGTGTAGGCTTCAGGCTGAACGGTCGGGGCAGTATGCAACAGCGCCGACTCACCCGCCAGATTGCGGCACGCTAGCTGCGCAACGACTCGAGCACAGCCTTGAAGTCCGCGGGATCTTCGGCCGTGGCCTCGATATCCCCCATCTCGATGTGGCTGGCGTGAAGCATATGCCGCGGCGCATCGGCCTGGCCGTAGAGGGCGTCGCCCAGCAACGGGTGCCCCAGCCAGGCAAAGCTGACGCGGATCTGGTGCAGGAAGCCTGTCCGCGGCCGCACTTCGACCAGGCTGCAGTCGCCCAGCACCTCGCGCAGTCGCCAGCGCAACGGGCAGCGGCGGCTGGCCTTCGAGCCCTCGCCGGCCGCAAGGGCGCCGACCTTCGCCGGCCGGTGCCGTACGATCTCCAGGTCCAGCTCCAGCGCGCCATGCTGCTCTGGCACGCCGTGCACGATGGCCCGGTAGGACTTGTCAAAACGATGACCGGCAAAGCCCACGCGCAGGCGCGAGAAGGCCGGCTCGTCGAGCGCGAACAACTGGACGCCGGAGCTGTCGACATCCAGCCGGTGCACGACGCCGCTGCGCAGCCCACCTTCGCCCACGCCGTCGATCTGCGGGTAGTGCGCCAGCACGCGCTGCAACAGCGAGTCGGTCTCGTCCGCGCGCAGCGGATGCACGGGCAGGCCGGCCGGCTTGTCCACGGCGACCCAGCCATCACCTTCGGTCAGGACCACCAGTTCACCCTTGGCAGGCGCGAGCTGATCGAGCTGCTGCGGCGCTTCGAGCACCTGTACTTCCTGGCCGGCGTCCAGGAGGTAGCCCTTGTCGCGCACGATGTGGCCATCCACCAGCACTGCGCCCAGCTGCAGCAGGCTGCGCGCACGCGAGCGCGAACATTCCAGGTTCGTCGCAAGGGAGCGATCGAGCCTGATTCCTTCTTCATCGACGGTCCAGCTGGCATGGCTCATCGCGGACGTCCCTTCGTGGCGGGCCGGAGCGACTCCGGCACCGGCGGCCGATGCAGCCATTTCAGCAGCGCACCCTCGCGGCGCGCACGCCCACGCCCCAGGCCCCGGTACCAGCGCACGCGCGTGGCCCGCAGGTCTTCGGACTCCAGCGGCAGGCGGCAGCCCATCTCGCGCAATCGACGGTCAAACGTCGCCAGCGTGATCGCCGCTGCGACCGACACATTCAGGTAGGCTGTCAGCCCGACTGTGGGGATGTAGAAGAGCTGGTCGACCTGAGCGCGCACCACATCCGAAACGCCCTCCTGTTCACTGCCCAGGATGACCGCAGTACGCGGGCCGAGTTCGACTTCCTCCACCGGCAGGGCATCTTCGCCAAAGTCGGCGCCGAGCAGGCGGTAACCACGATCGCGCAGGCCCTGCAAGGTGGCCGTGGCATCGCGCGACTCGTGCAGGTCGATCCAGCGCTCGGAACGCTTGGTCACCGCGCGCTGCGGCACCAGATAGCCATCGGCATGGATGAAGTGCATCTCTTGCAGACCCAGGGCTTCGGCGGTACGGATCACGGCCGAGGCGTTGCGCGGCACCGTCATCGAATCCAGCACCGTGACGAGCGAACGCGTGCGTTCGGCCAGTGCGCGCTCGGCCGAGACCAGCCTGGGCGGTGGCGTCGCCCCGATCGCTGGCGGTCGCACGGCCTGGCCGGGCACGGAGAGCGGGTTGTAGTCCATGGCCTGGACGGGGTGATCGCGCAGGCCGGCGTCACGCGAAGGCGGAATCGAGCCGGGGTCGACGCCTGCGTTGGCCCGCAACAGATCGCCAAAAAATGGCATGTCACCCATACGCCGGGCCAGTTCCAGCGGCCGCCGGCGTTGCTGCGCGCCGGGCCAGGCCGCGAGTTCGTTGGCCTGGGCGCTGTCGCGCTCGGCACCGTCGATCTCTGACGCCATCCAGCGCAGCAGGTCCTCGATCTCGTCCATGTAGCAGCGCCAACGCTTCCAGCGATCACTCATCGGGGCCCCTCGGGTTCAGGCAGACATCAGCATATCCGCGCGCGGCGATCAGGGCACGCTTGCGTTGGCATCCGTGGCTGTGATCTTCTGCGGTCCTTACAGGAGGATCCCATGCCCAGACTTCTCGATCCGGTCCGCCTTGGCGACGTCGACTGCCGCAACCGCATCGCCATGGCCCCCTGCACGCGCTGCATGAGCCCGGGCGCCATGCCAGGCGATGACGTCGCCGCCTACTACGAACGCCGCGCGGCCGATGGCGTGGGCCTGCTGATCAGCGAGGGCACGGTCATCTGCGCGCGCGGCAACGGCTATCCCGACGTTCCGGGCATTTACAACGAGCAGCAGATCCAGGCCTGGAAAGGCGTCACCGACCGCGTGCACGCCGCCGGCGGCCGCATCGCCTGCCAGATCTGGCACGTTGGCGCGGTGGCTCATCCAGTGACGACCGGCGGGGCGCTGCCGGAGTCACCCTCGGGCATCTCACCGACCGGAGACATCCGGCGCCTGCGCAAGCCCGACGGCAGCTACGAACAGTACGGCCAGAGCGAGGCGGTCGGCGAGCAGCGTATCCTCGAGCTGATCGACCTCTACCGCCAGGCCGCGCGCAATGCCGTCGATGCCGGCTTCGACATGGTCGAGATCCATGGTGCCCACGGCTACCTGATCGACGCCTTCATCAACCTGAACACCAACCAGCGCGACGATGACTGGGGCGGACAGCAGCGCACACGCTTTGCCCGCGAGGTAGCCCGCGCAGTGGTCGACGAGATCGGCGCCGGCCGCACCCTGATGCGCATCTCGCCCGTAATGAACGTGGGCGGGGAGGGCTGGCAACGCCCGCAGGAGACCTTGCCGCAGCTACTGACCGAACTGGCGCAGTCCGGTCTGCGCATCCTGCACATCTCCAACCTCGACTACGACGAAGCGATCATACCTGGACCGCTCGCCGGACCCGGCAATGGCGCCGGCGCCGCCTCCGATGCAGCACGCAAGGTCCCGTTGCACGAAGCGGCACGCGCGCTCTGGCAAGGCCAGCTGATCGGCGTCGGTTCGCTGAGCCCGGAGCGGGCCGATCGCGCGATCAGCGAGGGCGAGGTCGACGTCGCCGCATTTGGCCGCGCCCTGATCGCCAACCCCGATCTGGTCAGCCGGATCCGCGCCGGGAAAGCACTCGCAGCCTACGACCCCGCGCTGCTCGAGCAGTTGATCTGAGCTTCCGGCCCTGAACACTGATTTGTGGTGAAGAATCGGCAGCTTTTGCATGCAGAACTGGCACTCTGCGAATGGGTTAGAAAGTGATACATCATATTCTGCTGTCTGTTTGCTCCGTTTGTTGTGGAGATCCGACAGACTCTGTGGTGATTGACCCTCTTCACCACAACAGACCTTCGCAGAATCTCTGATTTCCGCGCAAAATGGCGATTTGCGGCGCCTGAGGCCCTGGGCACGAGGCGTGCAGAATGGTGAGTAATTCCCGACTTACCCGTTCCAGGCGGGGCCATTTTCGGCCTCTGCCGGAGGCCAACCGCCGATGCAGCCGCAGCACCCCACCAAGTTTGCGCCACTGTCCGGACCACTGCTCTGTGCGCTTGTTGTCCTGTCCATCATGTCACTGACCTTCACGCCGGCCACGGCCCGTGAAGGGGTCGCGGTGACCTGGTCGGACGGGGCGGCGCGTACCATCCATGCACCAGTGGCTTCGGATTCGATTGCTTTCACCTCCACACGCGGCTCACACCAGATTCGTCTGGTGGATACCGCCCACACGACGCTTCCGGCCACGGTCATCGACTTCACCGTCGACGGCGACCAGCCGCTGCGTCTGGAAGTCCTCGACCTCGAGGGCCAGCATGTCCGCACACTCGCCGAGGGCCTCTGGGCCGATGGCGATCACCGCTTGGCCTGGCACCACCAGAACGAGGACGGAGCGCCCTTCCAGAACGGACTCTATGTGGTCCGCCTGAGCACCGAAACAGGCGTCGGAAGTGAGATGGCGAGCCTTCGCTGATCACCGTCCGGCCAGCGAATTCCGCACTGCAGCCGGTGCAGCCCCATCCCCGATGCCAGCGGGGGCGGGGCATTTTTCTGCCCGCCAGACACCCGCCAGCCACCCGCCAGACACCCGCCAGACACGGGCAATCCGCAAGCTGGCCCCTTGACCCGCGTGCGCGCCGCGGCAAGACTCGCCGCACCATGCCACGCAACACCACGCGCAAAGCCCGACTTGCTGAGTTCACACGCCGGGAGCTGCTTGAACTGCGCATCTGCGACCTCGGCCTGAAGCTGGCCGGGACCTGGGCCGCGGATCGCGTCGACCAGTTGCACGACGAACTCGACGCGCGCGGGCTGCGCTTCAAGCCACACGCCTGGCTGTCGTCGGAGTGGTTCAGTCCCGATGGTGTGCCCGGCATTGCGATCCCCTTCTACCTGGCCGCCCCGCGTCTGATGCGGCTGGAGAAGCGGATGATGCTCGAAGTCGAGGGTGGCACGGACAAGTCCTGCATGCGCCTGCTGCGGCACGAGGCCGGACACGCCATGAGCACGGCCTTCCGCCTGCACTTCCGGCGCCGCTGGCAACAGACCTTCGGCTCGGTACGCCAACCCTATCCCGAAAGCTACGTGCCGCGCGCGCGCAGCAGGAACCACGTCCTGCACCTGGACTGGTGGTATGCGCAGGCCCACCCGGCCGAGGACTTTGCCGAGACCTTCGCGGTGTGGCTCAAACCTGGCTCGCGTTGGCGCAAGACCTATGAGGGATGGCCGGCCCTGACCAAGCTCGAGTACGTGGACGAGTTGATGGCAGAGATCGCTGGCCGCGCGCCCGTTGTGCGATCGCGACGGCATGTCGAACCACTCGCCGGCGACCGCCGCACCCTGGCCACATTCTACGAGGAAAAGCAGGGCCGCTACGGCAACACCGGCACGCTGATCTTCGACAAGGAGCTGCGCGCGCTCTTCTCGGACGACCCGCGTCACCAGAACCGCGAATCGGCCGCAGCCTTCCTGCGTCGCATGCGCCCGCATGTCCGCAAGACCGTGGCCCGGTGGACAGGCGAGTCGGCCTATACCGTGGACCTCGTCGTGGGTGAGATGACCGAGCGCGCACGCGAACTCAAACTGCGGCGCGTCAGTACCGAGCTGCGCGCGCGCGAGGACCTGATCGTGCTCGTCGCCGTCCAGGCAACCAAACTCCTGCACCGGGTTCCGCACCCGATCCTGCTATGAGCACAAAACGCCTGCGCATCCTGGTTCTCGTGCACGAGGATCTCGTCCCGCCCGAGTCGCTCGAAGGCCTCGACACAGAGCGCAGGGCCGAGATCCGCACCGAGTACGATGTCTGTCATGGCCTGCGCGGGCTGGGCCACGAGCTGCGCGTGCTCGGAGTGCAATCAGATCTTTCACCGCTGCGCAAGGCCATCTACGAGTTCAAACCGGACATTGCCTTCAACCTGCTCGAGGAATTCCACGGCGTCGCGCTCTACGACCAGCACGTGGTCAGCTACCTCGAACTGATGAAGACCCCGTACACCGGCTGCAACCCACGCGGCCTGACGCTGACGCACGACAAGGCGCTCTGCCGCAAGATCCTGGGCTTCCACCGTGTGCCCGGACCGCGCTTCGCCGTGTTTCCGATGAACCGCAAGATCCGCCGCCCAGCCCGCCTCGGCTACCCGCTCTTCGTCAAGAGCGCGGTCGAGGATGCCTCTATGGGCATCTCACAGGCCTCGGTCGTGCACGATGACGAGAAGCTCGAACAGCGCGTGCGCTTCATCCACGAACGCATCGGCACTGATGCCCTGGTGGAGGAGTATGTCGACGGTCGCGAAATCTACGTGAGCGTGATCGGCAACGATCGCCTCACGGCCTACCCGGTCCTGGAGATGGATTTCGGCAAGATGTCGGCTGACCAGTACCGCATCGCGACGGCCAAGGTGAAGTGGGACGAGGCCTACCAGGAACGCATCGACATCACGGTGCGACCGGCGCCAGACCTCGACCCGGCCATCGAACGCAGGATCTCGCGTCTGGCGCGACGCGTGTTCCGGCTGCTTGGCCTGAGTGGTTACGCGCGCATCGACCTGCGCCTGGACGGTGATGGCCAGCCGCACCTGATCGAGGTCAACGCCAACCCCGACCTGGCCTCCGATGATCTCTTCGCCGACACGGCCGCACTGGCCGGGGTCAGTTACCCGCAGGTGCTGGAGAGGATCCTGCGCCTGGGGCTGAACTACCGCGCCCAGTGGCGGGGTGAGTAGGCAAGCGGCGCCCAGCGCATGCGTACGCCGGACCTCAGTCTGTGATCAGGTCCCGGCCGACCAGCCACCGAGTTCGCGCTGCAGCACGGCCATCAGCGCTTCGAGGTGGTCGGGCCGCGCGTTGAGCGCCGGGATGTAGCGGAAGCGCCCACCCCCGGCTGCCTGGAAGAACTCCCGATTCTGCACGTCGATCTCTTCCAGCGTCTCCAGGCAGTCCGCACTGAAGCCCGGACAGATCACATCGACCGAACTCACGCCCTCCCGCCCCCATTCCTTGAGCCTGTGATCGGTGTACGGCTGCAGCCACGGCTCGCGCCCGAATCGCGACTGGAAACACAGCTCCCAACGCTCGTCGGTCAGACCCAGTTCACGCGCCAGCAGCGTGGCTGTCTCGCTGCACTCCTGCGGATACGGATCCCCCTCGTCAGCGTGGCGCTGCGGGAGACCATGAAAGCTGATCATCAGACGATCGGCCGCGCCATCGCGTTGCCAGAGTTCGCGTACCGAGTTCGCGAGCGCCGTTATGTAGGCCGGTTCAGCGGCATAGGAGTTCACCGTGCGCAGCGTGGGCATCCGACGTCCGCGCGCGGCGGCCGCAAAAAGGGCGTCGTGGTTGGTGGCCACAGTGGCCCCGGAATATTGCGGGTAGAGGGGCAGGTGCAGGATTCTCGTACAGCCCGCTGCGACCAGTGATTCCAGTGCCGATGCGATCGACGGCTCGCCGTAGCGCATGCCGAGCGCGACCCGCACCTGACCACCAAATGTTGACTGAAGCCGCTGCTCGAGACCGTCGCGTTGCTGCGTGGCGGCGACCATCAGCGGCGACCCTTCATCGGTCCAGATCAAGCGGTAAGCGCGCGCGACTCTGGCTGGCCTTGTCGGCAGGATGAACAGGTTGAGGATCAACCACCACAGCGGCCGCGGCAGGTCGACAACCCTGCGATCGCTGAGAAACTCACGCAACCACGGGCGCAATGCAGCCGCCGTGGGCGCCTGCGGTGTACCGAGATTGCTCAGGAGCACGCCCGTCAACGGCGGCACTCGCATCATGTCGGACACCCTGTGCGCTCCCTGGATTCGAACACCACACTCGACGCACCCGACACTTCCCGGCGCCGGATCACCGCACGAGTGATGACGATACCAACGAAGCGCGGGCAGGTCACCACTCCTCGCCAGCATGCCCGGGCCTGCCAGCGGGGCGGCTCCTGCTACAATGGACAGCGCCGGGGGCCATTCCCCCGCTCGCCCCCGGACCTCTGGCCCAAGACCCCCGTTCGTCCCGAAGATGACGAGGTCTGTATCCGGCCTCAGCCCTGGAGGAATCGCCTTGTTCAGACTCCGCTCCCTGACGATCAGCGACTATCTGTGCTTGAGCGCCCTCGCCCTGACCCTCGCCCTGACCTCTGCCAGTAGCGCCTCCGCCACCACCCGCACGATCGAACTCGATGGCTCAGGCGACTACACCGTCATCCAGGAAGCGCTCTTCGCATCCACCAAGGGCGACACAGTACTCGTCGGCCCGGGCACATACACCTGGACCAACCAGGGCAGCGGCGACGATCACGGTATGGTGCGCTACTGGCTGAGCGAACAGGACGAAGTCACCCTCCTCTCCACGCACGGCCCCGAGGCAACGATCCTGGATGCCGAAGGACAAGGCCGGATATTCTTTGCCAATGGCAACAACGTCACGAACGACCCGGTGAACTTCCTCATACGCGGATTCACCATGCGCAATGGCTACGCGCCCAAGGTACCCAACCGCGATGAACAGGAAGGTGGCGCCATCGCCATGCACCTGTGCGAGGCCATCGTCGAGAACTGTATCTTCGAGAACAATGAGGCCGAATATGGCGGTGCCGTCTGGCTGGGTGGCGTGGGCGCCTACGACTACCGCAACTGCATCTTCAGGAACAACGTGGCCCGACTGCAGAAGACTGGCGTGGACTATCGCGCCATCGGCGGCGGCGTCTTCGTGGGTGGCTCTCCCCAGCGCACGACGTTCGAGAACTGTACCTTCACCGACAACCACGCCCAGTACCGCGGCGGCGGTCTGATGATCACTCGCGGCAACATCGAGATTCGCGACTGCCTCTTCGCCGGCAACAGCGCCAGCGCGGGCCCGACCCGCCACGGCACGGCGATCTATGCCTTCGAGGCGCGCTTCCTGCGCATGAATCGCGTGACGGTGCGCAACCACGATTCCGCTCCGGGCGCGTCCGTCCTTGTCCTTTTTGCCGAGGGTCTGGAGCTCGACAACTCGCTCATCGCCGGCAATAGCTCGGGCGTGAGCATGCATGTACAGGATTCGAGGAATGTCAGCGCGCACTGCACGAACATCCACGGCGGCGTGCTCGGCAACTGGCTCGGGGACCTTGCCCCGATGCGCCTGATGAACGGCAACATGGAGCTGGACCCACTCTTCTGTTCCGACGAGGGCGACCTGACGCGTGTCGAACTCGCCTCGCCGATGCTCGCCGCGAACAACTCATGTGGCACCGACGTTGGACTGATCCAGGAAAGTTGCGTGAGCGTGCCGATCCTGGCTGCGGGCCTGCGCGCGCAGCGGCGGTCTGGCGAAGCAGTACTTCAATGGGAAGGCGTCGAGCCCGTCGGCGCGGGGATCGTGCTTCAGCGTAGCAGTGACGCTGGACCGACAAGCATTGACCTGGGCCGGGCGAACCCCGCAGGAATGGGACGCTGGTCCATCGAAGACCGCGACGCCCCACAGGGTGAGGTCGGGTACCGCCTCCTGGATCGCAATGGCCACCTCCTTGCGCGCGCCACACTACCGTCCGCGGGCGGCATCCGCCTGCTCAGGGCATCGCCGAACCCCTTCAATCCGCGTACGCAGATCGCCTTCGACCTGGCCGAGGCAGGCCACGCCAGGCTGGAAGTATTTGACAGTCGGGGGCGGCGTGTCGCGGTGCTGGTCGACGAAGAGCGACCAGCCGGCCGGCAGCATGCATTGTTCTCAGGTCAGGACGCCAGCGGCCGGGCACTGGGATCCGGTGTCTACCACCTGCGCCTGCAATCGGCGGGGCAGGTGCGTACCGATTCCGTAGTCCTGCTGCGCTGAAGCAGCGCCCGGATGCGACGTTCACGCGGCGCCCCGGCGACGCTCGCGCGCCCTTCGTTCGACCACTACGGTCGCTCGCCCAGGGCACTTACAGATACAGTCCAGGGAATCAGATAAAGAACACCACCGTCACGAGCAGGAACACCGGCACCAGGAAGACCAGCGTGTACTTGACGATGTACCCGAAGAAGCTCGGCATGCTCACACCGCTGGACTCTGCTATGGACCGCACCATGAAGTTCGGCGCATTGCCGATGTAGGTATTCGCTCCCATGAACACTGCACCGGCCGAGATCGCCCGCAGGTAGATTTCGTTGCTCTCGATCAGGTGACCCACGGCCTGCCGCGTGGGCACGCCGGGCTCGAAGTTGCCCAGCGCAGTCTCCAGGAACACGACATAGGTCGGCGCGTTGTCCAGGAAACTCGATAGCGTGCCGGTCACCCAGAAGTACTGCAGCGGCGTTTGCACGCTTTCGATGATGAAGGCCATCTGGCCATCGACACCGGCCTTGAGGATCAGCAACACCGGCACCATCGTCGTGAAGATCCCGGCAAAGAGGTAGGCCACTTCCTGGATCGGGAACCACGTGAACTGGTTTTCCTTGCGCAGCTTCTTGCTCGTGGTGAGCAGGCTCAGGATACCCATCGTGATCAGGATCGCATCGCGCAGGAGGTTCTGCTTCGTCAGGTGCACGCCGAAGAGCGTGACCTCGCCCAGGTCGAGCATCCCACTCATCAGTACGCCGCCGATGATGCCGCCCAGGAAGAGCAGGTTGTGCAGCCCCTGCACCTCTATAAGCTTGCCACCGTCGGCAGGCGGCGGGCTGCCTTCCTCCCGCTTGTAGTGGTAGGTGTCGAGCAGGAAGAAGATCACCAGCAGGATCCCGCCGGTGAACACCATCGGCACCAGCAGATTCATCGTCCAGAAAAAGGGCACGCCACGCAGGAAGCCCAGGAAGAGCGGCGGGTCACCAAGCGGCGTCAGAGATCCACCGATGTTGCAGACCAGGAAGATGAAGAAGACGATCTGGTAGGTCTGGTTACGGCGCCATTCATTGGCCCGCATGAAGGGGCGGATGAGCAGCATCGCCGCGCCTGTCGTCCCCACCCATGACGCGATCAACGTTCCGATAAGCAGAATCACCAGATTGGAAAGCGGCGTGCCGGCCATATTGCCGCGCACCATGATGCCGCCCGAAACCGAGTACAGCGCCCACAACAGGATGATGAAGGGGAAGTAGTCGGCGAAGTAGATGTGCAGCAGCTCGTAGACCGCCGTCCCGCGATAGGCGACCAGGAACGGAACGGCCAGAGCCAGCGCCCAGAGGGCCGAGATCTTGGGGAAGTGCGCGTGCCAGATATGCGGCGCGACGAGCGGGAATACCGCGATGGAGAGCAGGATTCCGACGAAGGGCAAAGCCCAGAGCAGGCTCAGTTCGGCCCCGATATTCCCGTGACCATCACCGTGAACGGCAGCAATCCCGCCAGCGTCCCCAATGGACTCTTCAACCCCGTCTCCCGATGCCAACACAGGCGTGACCAGCACCAGCGGCAGCAGCAACATGAGCACGACCGCAATCGGCATCAGGGACTGGCGCTCACCCGACAGGAATCTGAACATCGTTTGCGAGCCTCCAGAGCCTCGTGACCGCGGGAAACGTCCAGCCACAGCCAGCGCTTCGCGAGAGAGCTGAGAGAGTAAGGGGTCAGGCGTTCTGGACCAATGCCTGAGACCGGGAAGGTCGCCAAATCGTGCCGGCAGGAGCTCCGGTTTACGATTTCGACACGATTCGCTCACGGCAACGTGACGAACTTCCAGCCCCCGGCGCCGTAGTTTGGTCTCGTGTCAGCACCCCGGCGACCACTCCGCCAGCACGGCGGAACCACCCGTTCTCTCCGGAGGAATCCAACATGAAGCGTCTCAGCATCCTGACCGCGGCCATCGCCATCCTCGGCCTGTCCGCGGCCGCATACGCTGGCGGGGAGCAGTGCACAGCCTCCACCCAGGAGTGCCTGGACTCCATGGCCGACCACTACGCCAACTACGGCTGGGCTGGCCTGGAAGGCGACTTTGACAAAGAGGCCGGGACCTTCACCGTCACCTCCGTTGCCGCCTACAGCCCGGCTTCCGAGGCCGGCCTGATGAAGAACGATGTCGTGTACGGGATCAACGGCACCTACTTCTCGAAGATGGACGAGGCAGACTGGAAGGTCAGCAAGGCCGAGCGCGTGCCGGGTTCGACCGCCAACTACATGCTCAAGCGTGATGGTCACAAGAAGGAAGTCGCGGTCGTCCTGACCAAGATGCCCAAGGACATGCTGGCCGAGAAAATCGGCGGGCACATGCTCGATCACTCCCAGCACGCGTCGATGCAGTAACGAAGAGTTGCCGGCCCACACGGGCCTGGTGAGCACCCCTCGGACGGGGGTGAGCAGGCGCCCGGGAATGCAGTCCCGGGCGCCTTCCTCGTGCATCGAGTACGCGCTCCGGTCTATCATGGGCTCCAGTTTCCCCGCTCGAGCAGGAGTCCCGGTGTCCCTGAGCCCCTTCGACTGGTTCCTGGCCTTTATCCTGATCGTCGGCCTGGCTCTGTGGGCGCGCCGCGAGAGACAGCGCGTGCAGCACGGGCTGTCAATCGGGCGCACCAGCGTGCGTATGGCCGGCTACCGTCGCCTGATCTTTACGCAGTGGTCGCTGGTGGGAATGCTCGGCCTGCACTGGGCCCTTCGCGCAAGACCAGCCTCTGATCTCGGGCTGACCCTCGGCACGGGCTGGCGACCGGCAGTGGGGTTGCTCTTGGCAATGGCGGGTACGATCCTGCTTTGGCTGCAGCTGCGCAGCGTGCAACAGAGTGAAGAAAACCGGGCCAGCGCGCGTGAGGCTCTGGCCGGACTGCAGTGGCTGCTGCCGCACTCACGGCGCGAACTCAACAGCTTCATGCGCGTGAGCCTGACCGCGGGAATCTGCGAGGAACTGCTCTACCGCGGTTTCCTGGCCTGGTTCCTCGCCACCTGGATGCCGCTGTGGGCCGCGCTGCTCGTGTCGGGCGTCCTGTTCGGCCTCGCCCATCTCTACCAGGGAGTGACCGGTGTCCTGAAGACGGGACTGATCGGCATCGTGTTCGGCGGGATCACGCTGCTCACCGGCAGCATTATCTGGGCAATGATCCTGCACACCGCTGTCGACGCCATCAACGGCCAACTGGCATACGTAGCCCTGACAACCCCCGCACCACACCCCGACGTCACACTCGACCCTCCCGAACCCAATCCCGACGTCACGTTCGACCACGCCAAAGACTCCCCAACCCCTGATCATCCGGCTTAAAAGGAAAAGGGCGCCACTCGCCAGTGCGCCCTTTTCCAGAATGGAAGAGGTCCCCACCTCTCCCTCGCTCACCCCATGGAGATTAGCGATTCGTATTATTCGGTCTGGCAGCTCTCCTCGCAGGCAGCAGCGAGCTGCCTGGTCGTGGCGCACTCCGTGCAGCCCTCGGCGGCCGCAGCGGAGCAATCATGGACGGTCGAATAGATCGGTGTTCCCGGGTCCGTCGGCAGGGCGTTGACACCCATCGGATCCCCTTCGGGAGCGCAGGCTGCAAACAGGAAGAGGCAGAGCGCAAAGAGACCAGCTGCTCTGACTGCGCGCATGGTCCGCATGGGAAGTCCTCCTCCACTCTGGGGAACCGGTTCAGGGGATTCGGCCCGCTGCCCGGCTGTCACAGACCAGCACTCGCCAGCTTTGTGCCAGATCGCGACCCTCCAGCCCGCCCCCATAAGCCCGAATGCGACATTCCCGTGGAATTCGCCCCGGACCCCCGCCTGCCCCTTGTGCCCGGTCCACCTCGCCCGTACCCTGCCCGCGTGCAATCGATTCTCTCGTGATTCCCCCCAAGAAAGGACGGATCGGGATGCGCATCCTGTTGTTCTCCCTCCTGGCCGTATTCGCCCTGGCAGCCTGCTCTTCCGGGGGTAGCGATACCGCCAGCCAGGAACCCGCGGCCACCGAAACTGCAGCCGACACCGAGACCACGGCCAGCCCCGCCGGCGAGCATGTCGGAGAAGGCGGGACCGAAGCGACCGTAACAACTGTCGCATCGGTCCAGACGGGCGAAGTCGAGATCGCCGGCAAGCTGGGTTGCGGTCACTGCACCCACTCGATCGGTGAAGGCTGCTCCGCGGCCGTGCAGACTGCCGACGGCGCGGTCTACATCCTCGAGGGCCTCGAGGCCGGCGATGAACCGTTCGAGCAGCGCTTCGGCGGCAAGACCATCACCGTCCGCGGCAGCTCCGTGGAACGCGACGGCATCGGCTACGTCACCGTGGCCGGATTCGACCTCTAGTAAGAGCCAGTAAAGGTCAGTCCAGTGCTAGATGCGGGCGGTCCGGAGACGGGCCGCCCGTTCTCATTAACTCAGCCCCACTCGGCTTCGCTTGCAGAGGCCGCGCGCTCGTCGTGTACGACGTAGGAGTGAGCGTCGGGTGAACTCAACCAGGCCCGGGCCAGCAACTCCGTCACCACTCCCGTGGTGATGAACTGCACCGCGCCGATCACGCAGAGAATCCCGACCATCAGCAGCGGCCGGCTGCCGATGTCCTCACCGAGAATGAACTTCACACCAGCCAGGTAGAGCAGCGCCAGCGTACCGATGAGCAGGCTGACCAGCCCGATCGCGCCGAAGAAGTGACCGGGCATGGCCCGGTAGCGCAGGAAGAAGTGCACGACCAGCAGGTCCATCATCACGCGTGTGACCCGCCCCAGACCGTACTTCGATTCGCCCGAACGGCGCGGGTGGTGCTGCACCTCGATCTCGCCAATGCGCGCCGGCGAAGTAACCATCGCCGCCCAGGCCGGGATAAAACGGTGCATCTCGCCGTAGAGACGCATCTGCCGCACCAGCCCGGTGCGATAGGCCTTGAGACTGCAGCCGTAGTCATGCACACGCACCCCGGTCACGCGGCGGATCAACTTGTTCGCGATGCGTGACGGGATCAGCCGCAGCCACAGCCCATCCTGCCGCGCCTTGCGCCAGCCCACAACGAGGTCGAAGTCGTCATCGACCAGCTTGCGCACGAGTGCGGGGATGTCGGAGGGATCGTTCTGCAGATCGCCGTCGAGTGTCACGCAGACATTGCCGCGCGCCTTGTCCAGACCCGCCTGCATGGCCGCTGTCTGGCCGAAGTTACGCCGCAGTGGGAGGACCGAAAGATGTGCGCCGCGCCGTTCGCGTTCAGCCAACGCAAACTCGACTGTGCGATCGCTGCTGCCGTCATCGACGAGAATGAGTTCCCAGGCCCAACCCGAAGCCGACAACGCGTCATGCACCGCTTCGACCAGCGGGGCGACGTTGGATTCTTCGTTATAGAGAGGAACCACGACGGAAACGCGCGGCAACTGTTCAAAGAGATCGGACACGGCGGGCCTCCTGTGGGTCGCCGGCAGACTAGCGCAAGCAACGGGGGCCGACCAGTGCCGCGCTCAGCGCCGGATGAAGAGCCAGGCCAGCAAACCGGTCAGCAATGCGAAGCCGAGCAGGAAAAGGTGCAGATCGGTGGCGGCCATCAGCGCATCGTCGACGGGAACGCCCAGAGGGCGCAGGACGAGCACGATCCCGGCCTCGTAGGTGCCCGCGCCGGCGATGCCGTGTACGGGAAGCACGCTCGTGAGCTCACCGGCCACCGCCCCGGTCCAGGCCAGCACTCTGTCGATGTGACCGAGGCGACCGAGCAGCCAGGCCCAGGCTGCGAGTTTCGCCCCCCAGTGGAGCAGGGTCAGCAGGTGGCCGGCCAGCAGTGAAGCTGTCGAAACCGGCAGGCCTGCTGCGAGCCGGGCCAGCATCCCCTCGCCTTCTGGCTGGTGCAATTTGAGCAGTCTGAAGCCGACCGCGGGCAGCACCAGACCGGCGACGCCGAGTGCCAGACCCACCCCCAGGCCCAGACGATCGATGCCCAGGCTCAGCGCTGCGGCGACCAGGATTGCGCTGAGGTCCAGGGCGCGCAGCCAGAGCAGCGCTCCCACCGAACGTGCCGCGTCGATCTGGAATTCGCGCCGCAGCAGGATCGGGAAACTGAGCTCTCCGGTGCGCATCGGCAGGAAGTTGTTGGCCAGATTGTGCAGGGCCATCACGCGAAAGGTGAGCAGTGGTTCAGTCTTGAGCGCGCCGCCGAAGTGCGCGACCAGACGGGCAGCGCGCGCGATGTAACCGACAAATGTGAGAAGCGTCACCAGGGCCAGCTCGGAGGCCGAAAGCCGACCCCAGGCCGCGAAGACCTCCGCCCACCCCACGCTACGCTGGACCCACCAGACCAGCGCAGCCAGGAGAAGTACACCAGCCGCCCAACGCAGGACCGGGTTCAAGCGCCCGGCCACCTCCTAGTGTCCCGACCCGGACCCGGGCTGCTTGAGCCACGGTTTCCGATTGAAGTAGCTGTCGGTCATCTTGCTCACACTTCCCGAGAGCAGGATCAAGGCGATCAGGTTGGGCACGATGACCAGCGCCAGGAACAGATCCCCGAGCGCCCAGGCCACGTTCAGCGACACCACCGCACCAAGGAAGTGCATGATTACGAAGGCGATCTTGTAGGGCAGTACCGCGCCGTGACCAAAGAGGTAGTTTGCGCAGCGATCTCCGTAGTAGCTCCACGAGATCGCCGTCGATACCGCGAAGAGCAGCACCGAGATCAGCACGATGTAGTGCCCCCAGTCACCGAGCGGCGCCAGGCCCTCGCGGAAGGCCCACAGCGTGAGGGGAGCGCCGTTCTCCATCGCCGGACCCCAGAGTGGGCCGACGGGATCGCCGCCCTCGCCGAGTACTTCGCCAGTCGTGGTCAGGATGCTGCCCGTGAAGGGCTGGCTCAAACCTTCGTCCAGGTAGAGGCGCTCGACCGGGACCTCGTGCCAGGCCAGACGGCCCACGCCATCAGCATAGGCCGCAATACCATTGACGACCTCGATCCGGTCCGCGGGGTCGGCATCAAACAGGTTGCCGTTCTCCTGGACCGCGACCCAGGACAGGTCCGACCCGTTCAGCGGCAGCTCGGTCGACCGCGTATCGTTCCACACACCTGTGAGGATGATCACCAGCGCTGTCATCGTGCAGATCACGATGGTGTCGATGAAGGGCTCGAGCAGGGCGACAACGCCCTCGCTCACCGGCTCGTCGGTCTTGGCTGCTGCATGGGCAATGGGGGCTGAACCCTGGCCGGCCTCGTTCGAGAAAAGCCCGCGCCGCACGCCCCACATCAGGGTGAGCAGGAAGGCCCCCGCGCCGGTGCCCGCGACACCCGCCGATGGATTGAAAGCTTCGGTGAAGATCAGAGCGAAGGCGGCCGGGATCCCGCCGACATTCAGCGCCAGGATCAGCAGCGCACCACTCACGTAGACCGCGGCCATGGCCGGTGCGAGGATTCCGGTGACCTTGCCGATGCGCGTGATGCCGCCGAGGATCACACCACCGACGACCGTGGCGGTGACCAGACCAGTGGCCCAGACCGGTATGCCGAATGTGGACTGCATGGTGTCGGCGACGGTGTTGGCCTGGATCCCGTTGCCCGTCAGGAAACCGGTGACGCCGAGCAACAGGGCAAAGAACACGGCCAGGGGTTTGCCGAAGCGCCCCAGGACTCTCTCGATGTAGTACATGGGGCCGCCCGAGACCGAACCCTCCCACTTGTGCGGATCGCGTTCGGCTTCGGAATCCACACGGCGGTACTTCTGCGCCAGCGTGACCTCTGTGTACTTGGTCGCCATACCCAGAAACGCGGTCGCCCACATCCAGAAGATCGCGCCCGGTCCACCCCAATGCAGGGCCAGGGCCACACCCGCGATGTTGCCGATCCCGACCGTCGCGCTCAGCGCCGTCGTGAGAGCCTGGAAGTGCGACACATCGCCCGGCTCATCGGGATCGTCATAGCGGCCCGACGTCACCGCGAAGCCATGACCGAGCCTGCGAACCTGGATGAAGCCCAGCCTGAAGGTCAGATAGACACCCGTACCGAGCAGGAAGATCACCATCCACGGCAATTGCTCGCCGTCGATCCTCAGGCCGGCGTTCACGACCCAGTCTTCGAGAAAGTCGATCACGCTTTGCAGGGTGTCCATGCTGCTCCTCGGGCGGTGCCACGGGCCGGGTCGGGCGAAGGGGCGAGAATGCCCACTCGACCGTGGTCTGGCAAGGAGCTAGCGGAGCAGGAAGCAGAACTCCCCCCGCCCGGCCTGGGCGAGGGGAGTTCAATGGTCTGCACCGGCTGTGGATCAGGCCTTGGCGCTGGAGGCGCGCTTCGAGCGCCGGGCAATGTGCTCGCTGACCAGGATCTTGCTGATTTCCTCGCGCTGGATCTGGTTCGTGCCCTCGTAGATCTGCGTGATCTTGGCGTCGCGCATGTACTTCTCGATCGGGTAGTCGCGCATGTAGCCGTAGCCACCAAAGATCTGCACCGCGTTGGTCGTAACTTCCATCGCCGTGTCGCCGGCAAAGCACTTCGACATCGCGGAGTACATGGTCGGCCTCTCGGCCGGGTCTGAATCGACGTGGCGTGCGGTCGCGTAGCAAAGGGCCCGTGCGGCCTCCACCTTCATCGCCATGTCGGCCATCATGAAGCGCAGGCCCTGGAATGAACTCACCGGCGAGCCAAACTGCTTGCGCTCGGTGGAATAGTCCACGGCCAGATCGAGCGCGCCCTGCGCGATGCCCACCGCCTGCGCACCCACACCCGGACGCGAGGCATCGAAGGTCTTCATCGCGGTGATGAAGCCCGTGCCTTCGCGACCGATAAGGTTCTCCACCGGCACCCGGCAATCGTCGAAGAAGAGCTCCCGCGTCGTAGACCCGCGGATGCCCATCTTGTCTTCCTTCTTGCCGAAGCTCAGGCCGGGCGTGCCCTTCTCGACCATGAGGGCGCTGGTTCCGCGAGCACCCTTGGAGGGGTTGGTGAGCGCGATCACCGAGTAGAGTTCGGCATCACCGCCGTTGGTGATCCATTGCTTGGTGCCGTTGAGCACGTAGTGGTCTCCGTCACGTATGGCCGTGCACTGGATCGCGCCAGCATCGGAGCCAGCCTGGCTCTCGGTGAGAGCGAAAGCGCACAGCTTCTCGCCCGAGGCCACGGCAGGCAGCCACTTCTTTTTCTGCTCGTCACTGCCGGAGAGAACCAGTGGCAATGCACCGAGCGCGGAGCCGGCGAAGGACAACGCGATGCCACCGCAGGCCTTGCTCAGTTCCTCGGTGACCAGCGTCATGTTCATGATCGGTGTGCCCATGGAGAGCCCACCGAATTCCTCTTCGATGAACACGCTGAAGAGATCAGCCTGGGCCATCTTCTTGACGATCGGCCAGGGGAAGTCCCCGCTCTTGTCGTAGTCCGCGGCAACGGGCCGGATCTCGTTCTCGGCGATCTTCTGCGCGAGTTCGCGGATCGTCGTCTGGTATTCGGTCAGTCCGTAGTCGAGCACGGCGGCTCCTCCCCTACCCAGGTTGAAGGCGCCAATGCGCCCGGTTGATCAGGACCCGGCGATCTCGGGCCAGAGAACTGGACGCTGCACGAAAGTTTTTCCTGACTCGAAGACCACACGAACGCTGTCCTCGGGACGGACTTCACGGCCGAAGGTGGTCACGTCGAAGCCGCCGTCGAGACTGCCCGGCCCGGCCACTTCGTTCAGTCGTTCTATGAGCAGGTGCGCGTCGAGATTGAGGTCGGTGAGCTCGACACTCGCCGTCCCCTTCTCGCTGGTCGCCTTGCACTCGCCCTCGGGGTAGAGGCCCTCCCAGGTGTCGGCGAGTTCGAGCACGCGGGCCGCATCCGCAGCGTCGCCCTTAAAGGTCACGCGACCATTGAGGCGGTGATAGTACGGATCGAGATCCGAGTCAGCGCGGCCGCCGTAGGGGCGCGGGCTGGATTCGGCGAAATCCGGATGCGCCCATTGTAGTTGCAAGACGCCGCCGGACTGTACGTGCAGACGGACGTACTGGCGCGTGTCCGAAGTATGGACGTAGAAGTCTCCGCCAGGCATCGACACGTGCAGCTCGGGCGGCACCACGGCCAGGATCTGCACCAGCTCACCGGTGATCACCGGCAGGTCGGGCCCGGAAGATGGTTGGGCGTGGCGCTTGAGCACCACCGAACGCTCGGGGTCGTACTCGAGCCACTCGCCCGGCAGCGTGGCGAGCTGCGCGCGCACCGTGGGAGGAAGATCTCCCAGGGCGACTTCACCGCGGCAACCGTGGTCGGGAAACATGATGGCCTCCAGATCGGGGTGATGCGAATGCACCGCTTTGACCACGGTAGGACCCCCGGGCTCTGTCAGCGTGATGCTCTTGTGTGATACATCACGCAATCGCAGCACGTAGAAAATGGCCCCCGGTGCGCCAGGCACCGGGGGCCATCGCCCTAAACCCCTCTTACGGCGTTAGTTCCGTGCCTCGAGGATCATGTTGAAGTGCGTCTCGGCCGGACTCGCCAGCCTGGGCGCCAAGGGCAACCACGACCTCCTGACTCAGCGTGCACGGCGTGCAGACCGTGGTCGAGAAGGCGCAATACATGCGCCCGATCAGCTAGAGAAAAAAGTCTGGCAGCAGCGGCTGGCCCGGCTCGACCGCGTAGGCATCGAAGTCCTGCACACCATCTTCGTTCAGCACTTGTTCATCCGTGTAGAAGTTGCCCGTGCAGGATCGACTGTCGCGCACCAGGACGGCCCGCGCCGCATCGGCCATGATCGTCGCGTGACGGCAGCGGCGGATCATGGGCTCGCCGCCGAGCAGGTTTCGCACGGCGGCCGTGGCGATGGCCGTGACCGGCCAGAGCGCGTTGACGGCAACGCCTTGCTCGCGAAACTCCTCGGCCATGCCAAGCACCCACACGCTCATCGCATACTTGGCGAAGGTGTAGGCCGAGTGTCCGGCAAACCAGCGCGGCTCGAGATTGATCGGTGGCGCAATGTTCAGGACATGCGGGTTGTCGGCCTTCAGCAGGTGCGGCAGACAGGCGCGTGTGCACAGCCAGCTACCCCGGGCATTGACATCGAACATGCGATCGAAGACGCGCGGCGAGGTTTCCAGGGTGCCCGTCAGGGAGAGCGCACTGGCGTTGTTAATGAGGATATCGATTCCACCAAAGCGTTTGACCGCGCCCTGCACCGCCGCCTCGACGTCAGATTCGTCCCGGATGTCGCAGGCGACCGCCAGGGCTGCACCACCAGCCGATTCGAATTCACTGGCCGCATCGTAGATGGTGCCAGGCAACTTGCTATGCTCGCGTATGGTCTTGGCGGCGATGACGATGTTGGCGCCGTCCTGCGCGGCACGCAAGCCGATGGCCCTGCCGATGCCGCGGCTGGCGCCGGTGATGAAGAGTGTCTTGCCTGCGAGAGAACTCATCTGTACCTCCTCGAAGGAGACTCGCACGCACCCGGTCATGGGTTCAAGCTCCGCTGGATATCGGCCGCGCCAGGCAAAGTTCCCTGTGCTTGCGCATCGCTTCCAGTAGTGCCTGATGCAATGAAATCAATTCCTGCGCAACGCGCAGCAAGTCGTCACACGAGCCCTCCCACATGCTAAACTCAATGCTTGCAGATCCTAAATCCGCTTATCTAGTCAGCTTTTGATCACGGCATCACCTGAGGTCCTTTACACATGAAGAAATCACGTCTCGCATCGGCGCCGGCATGGCTCCGAGGCGGTTTCCTGTTGGCCCTGCTCGGTTTGGTTCTCCCCATCCTGCCCGGCTGCTCTGACAGTACTTCGCCGACGGATCCGGGTCCGGCAATGAGCCAGGTCTCCGGATTCGTACCCACGAACATCGCGGCGGAGTTCTGCCCCAACATCCCGGATTACCCGGTCGTCGTTATCCACAGTCAACCCGGCGCCACAACTCTCTTCGACATCTGGTTCTGGGGCATCGAGCCCGGCTATGACATCGCCACGGACGACACGCTTCCGGGCTGGTGCATCGAGGACTATCCGCACGCGAATGTGCAGGACCCCGGCCGCGTCACCCTGCACTGCAGCTATGATGACGCTCTTCCCGGCAACCTCTCCGATCTTCCGTTCAACGAGTTGAACTACCTGTTGAACAACCGCTACGGCGAGAGTGACGAGATCCAGGCCGCAATCTGGCTGCTGCTCGGGTTTGAGACCCCGTCCATTCCGGCGACCGAAAACTCCCACGCAATGGCCAACGATGCACTCGCCAACGGTGCTGACTTCAGCCCCGGGCCAGGCGACCTGATCGCGGTCATCCTCTACACCGGAGACGGCGGCATCAGCCCCGACGGGCCGTTCCAGGAGACCATCGTCGAGCTCAGACTGCCCGGCGATCAGACCGAAGGTGGCGCGTGCACCCCAGGTTACTGGAAGACGCACTTCGATCGCTGGCCCGAGGGCTACAGCCCGGCCGACGACTTCGATACAACCTTTGGCGTGGATCTGTTTGATCCCGACATCACGCTCGGTGAGGCGGCCTGGGCACGTGGTGGCCAGGAGAACAAGCTGGCGCGCCACGGCACCGCGGCACTCCTGAATGCTGTTCACGGTCGCGTCGAGTACCGGTACACGGTCAGCGAAGTCATCGCGATGGTGCAGGCAGGCGACGCAGGCGCCCTGGCCGATGCGAATGAAGAATTCGACTGCCCACTGGGCGGCACACCTGCAAATCCTGGATCGCGCAGTGCGAGTGCCGGAGGCAAGAAGTAGCGCGTACTTCAGTCAGCAGTCGCAATCACGAGGGCCCGCTTCCCACAGGAGGCGGGCCCTTTGCGTTTTTGAAAGCCGATTTTGGCGTGCCTGCTGCGCCAGGCTCGTGCCATCACGAGTCCCGCGGCGGAGCCTGCTCATCGGCATCCTCTTGCGCCTGTTCGGCTTCGCGGTGGGCTTTCTCAGCCTGACGCCGGGCCTCCCGCGCTTCTTCCAGCGCCTCGGTATCCGGCTCGTCCTCTTCCGAGATCAGCTCCTCGGCGGCGCGCGCATCGCGCTCTGCGTCCTTGGCGACGCGCGCCGTCTCATCGGCCCTGTCCAACGCTCGGGCCACGTCCTCGTGCGCACCCTCTTCTGGCGCGGCGTCGAGATCAAGGTCCCGGGCCGCCATCACGTAGGCTGCTACACCCAGACGAGCAGAATAGTCCTCGAGCGTGCCTCCATCCGGAGCCACTACTTCTTCCCCCCGCAGCCCGAAGGGCAGCAGCACCAGGGAAGCGTCGCTGGACGTGGACGAGAGAGTCTCGTGATCGAAGTCCCCCACAAGGTGCGGTTCTGCGTTGATGCGCACTTCCCCGAGCATCTCGCGCAGCTCCGACTCACGCTTCGTTGCTGCCTCAGGATCGCCCGGCCCTCGCACGACCAGCCGGATCTCCGCGTCCTTCCAGTCCGTGGTGCGTGTCGTCAGGTAAGCCAGCATGAGCGCGAGATGACCACTCGCATCATCGCGGTACCAGACATCGATCCTCCGGCGATCCAGCGCCGTGGCGTCGATCTCGGCCACTTCTGAGGGTTCACTGTCCAGGACGATCACATTCGCACCAGCGGCGAGCGTAAGTCGTAACTGGTTGCCGTAACACGTATCGCTCTCTACCGGGCGATTCAGCAGAACAGTATTCGCTCTCAGCTCACCAATCCCGTGCGAACCCAGGAGCAGCGGCATGACGCTCTCGGTGGGGAAACTGAACACGCTGCGCACATAGGCGCGCACACCGGCCTGCGTGAGCGCTTCACGGATTTCCGCCTCGTCCTCGCGCAGGCGTCGCGCGGAGGGCACGGTCTCTTCCTCGTCGAGGATGCGCATCACCGTCACGAAGCCACTGTCACCCTCGACCCAGTGGGCAAAGCGCAACAGTCCAATCCTGCGCTCCGCGTCCTCGCTGAAAGCCAGGATCACCGGCCGCCAGTCGCGTGGGTGCTCGATCTCTTCGCTGATCCCGGTGAGGTCCTCACGGATCCTGCGCAGCTGCGCCGAACGCCGCGAGCTGGACCAGCGCGAGACCCGCACCGTGCGCCGCACATACTGCAGGATCCCGAAGAGGATCATCCCCGCCACTGCCCCGGCCACCGGATCGATCGCCAGCATCGCAGCACCGCAGAGGAGGGCCGCGAACAGGCTCAGGCGCGGCGAGTGCCAGCGGAAGGTCGGGCGGAACGACGGGCTACCGGCGCTCGACTCATAGTAGGTGGCGAAGTTCAGCAGACCGTAGGAGATCAGAAAGAACATCGAGACCACGGAGGCAATCACATTGAGGTTGCCAACGGCGACGGTGCCCAGTGCGATCGCCAGGGCGAGCAGGACACCGCGACGGGGGTTCTGCGCAGGACCGTGGCCGGCGGCGAATGGATTCAGCACCGGGAACACGCGATCGCGGGCCAGCGATTGCAGGATACGCGGCGCGCCGAGGAAAGAAGCCAGCGCTGATGACAGGGTCGCCGCGATCACACCAGCATCGACCAGCCAGGGTACGAGCGAGATGTTGCGCATCGAGTTGTAGTCGCCAACCAGTTCGCGGCCGGGCAATGCACCGGAAATCACGATCGCCGCACCGAAGTAGACCACGATCGACACGCCGACTGCGAGGAAGGTGCCCAACGGCAGGCTGCGTGATGGGTCCCGCAGATCGCCGGACATGCTCACGCCCTGCGTGAAGCCAGTCACCGCCGGAAAGAAGATCGCAAACAACGTCCAGAAGGGGATGTCTGCCGCCGGCTGGACGTTCGCACGGGCCAGCTCGGGATCGAATCCGCGCAACCCTCCAATGAAGAAAGCCGCGAGTGCGAGCCCCAGCACGGTCATCACGACGTACTGGAATCGCGTCGCCGCATCCGCGCCGGTCCAGGCCAGTGTGAAAAGAGCCAGCACGGCACCCGCCGCAATGGTTGGCGCGAGCCACGCTTCACCACCACCGAGCACGGCCACGACCGCCTCGCCGAAACCAATCGCGTAAAATGCCACCGAGACCGACTGCGCGGCAAAAAGCACCAACCCGAGCGCGCCACCGAACTCCACGCCGAGAGTGCGCGAAATCAGATAGTAGTCGCCCCCGCCCTTCACGCGCAGGTTCGTGGCCACTGTGGCGAGCGAGAAGCTCGTGAGCACGGAGATCAGATTGGCCGCGCCGATGATCAGTAACGCGCGCCCGAGCCCCGCCGCGCCGACCACAAAGCCGAGGCGCAGAAACAGGATGATACCCAGGATGGTCAGGACGCTCGGAGTGAATACACCGGCAAAGGTACCCAGGCTACCCGTGCTACTACTCGCGTGAGAAGGCCGATGGGTTCTTCTGGGCACTACTGGCATCCTGGAAGCAGGGAAGTGGGCATCGACCGGCGAAGTCTAACCGACGAGACGCGAGCATCCCACCTGCTTTCGCAGCTGTAGTTGACCGCACAGGCTTGCGTGTCTACGCTCGCGTGATCGAGTTCCCCTGCCGCATCTGGCTCTTGTTTGTACGACCTCGACCGGCTCCCATCCGGAAGGCCCTGCAGTGCAACTCTCCGAAAGCGTTCACCAGATCCTCGCCGCCGGCGAAGTCTTCGGTGAACTCTTCTATGCCGAGTTCTTTCGCCGCTGTCCGGAGGCCAAGTCCTCCTTTGGCGATGCGGATATGCAGCGACAGGCCCTGGTCGTGACGATGACGCTGACCACGGTGCAGCAGTATCACGACGGTGGTTACCCCGCGGTCGAGGCCTATCTCAAGCACCTCGGCGTGGTGCACGATCGCAAGAACGTGCCGATGGAAACCTACCCGCACTGGCGGGCGGCGATGCTGCACACGCTGGCACGCATGCACGGCAATCAATGGAACAGGGAGATCGCCTCGGAATGGGGCCTGGCGCTGGACGGGGCGTTGCGTGTGATGCTGCACGGGGTCGAGGAGCGCGGGAAGGAGTGACGGCCTACTGCTCCGCCAACGTCCCCGGATAAGTCGTCATCGCATAGGGCACATGTCCGCTGTCCGCGAACGAGACCAACTTCATTGATCCATCGGCCCGCACTTGCACCACCGTGATGCTGCAATTGGCCACGCTCATCTGCAGCCAGGCCAGCGAATCGACGTCGAGCACCTTGCACACCACCCAGCGAATGATGTTGCCGTGACAGACGACGATGTCGAACTCATCGCGCCCCTGCGTCGCCGGCCGGAAGATGCGCTCGTACGCGCCCTCGAGTATCGCCTCGCACTCTTCGGCCTCGCCTGGATCCAGCTCTTCCATGATGTCCTGACGCCGCGTGGCCATCGTGCACTCGCGGATGTCGTCATGCAGTGCGAGTTCGAGCCCGTCGAACCACGGCAGCATGATCTCGCCGGTTTCGCGTGCGCGATTGAGCGTGCTGGCCTGGATCGAGTCCCACTTCACGGGCATCGCATCGAGGCGCTCGGCCACCAGGCGACTCTGCTGGCGACCCAACGTGACCAGGTGCCCTTCATCGGGCGGCTCGTCACCGTGCTCGTACTCGCCGTGGCGGATCAGCACGATGGTGCGCGTGGGCTCGTCCTTCGTCGGCAGCACGGCCGATGCAGTCGCGGGCAGCAGGATCAGCAGGAGCAGGATCAGACGTGTCATCGGACGACTCCGCGCGAGGGGGATACAGCAGAGCCCCGCGACGTCATGCCGCGGGGCTCGAGAAAGCGAAGACGGCAGGCATTAGCCGCCGAACTTGACCTGTGCGCCGAGGGTCAGCGCATCGAGATCGAGGTTGCCGATCTCGCTACCAAAGTTTGCGCTCTGGAAGCGGTAGCTGAGAAATCCATCCAGGGCGAGACCGCCCAGACCGAACTCCACACCGGCACGCAGACCGTACCAGGGGTTGGAGGCCCACTCCCCGTCCAGGTAACCGATACCGATGCCCGCGCCGCCGTAGATCAGGCCCAGCGGCAGGAAGGCGTAAGCCGATGGCTGCCACAGCGAGTTGTCGCCGCCCAGATAATCGGGGATCCACTCGACATCGCCCTCGACGCGGAGCATCGCCACCGGCAGGGTCACACTGCCGAAGATCGAGAAGTCATGCTGCGAGAACCCCTCGCCGAAGTCCTCGAGAGTATGCAGATAGTGCAGGCCTGCCCCGAGCTGGGGCGCGGCCACTGCCGGCGCGGCAATCCCGATCACCGCGATCAGGCTCAGTATGGCTACGAGGGACTTGTTCCAGCTTCGCATCGTCTTTTCTCCTTGGGTTCCGGGCACGGTCGTCCCGGACAGGGTGGCCGGCGGGCTGTTGGTTGGTGCTCCGCTAGCGTTATTCCAGATGGTTGATTCCGGGACGCAGGATCACCGTAGTTGAGGGCAGAGTCAATAGGCCGCTACGGACTTGTGATGCACAAATTCTGGCCACCCTGGGCCTGCTCCTCCTGAATACAGGCTTGACCCCAAACGTATGTTTGTTATACTCCTCCTGTCTCGTTGAGCCCCGTGCCGTACCCCAGCGGCCAGTGCATCGGTTGGCCCACCTCCCCGCCACCGGACGAGATCCCGAATCCGGCCCGTGCTCCTGCGCGCATCCCCGTGCCTGCGCGCGCATTCTCCGTGTGCGTGCGCCCGGGCCGGATCCGTCATCCCCTCCGGAGGCCCCACCCATGCAGCATGCCCTCGATTCTTCGGCGCTCATCGCGCCCG
>Ga0164313_10000617_pt1 | contig 29311 bp, 25 predicted proteins | sample GuaBasSedimGuay4_FD_113735 | JGI IMG/M metagenome (GOLD analysis project Ga0164313, IMG submission 113735) | Subseafloor sediment microbial communities from Guaymas Basin, Gulf of California, Mexico - Guay4, Core 4569-4, 0-3 cm | ecosystem: Environmental > Aquatic > Marine > Hydrothermal vents... | reverse complement strand
GTCTGGATCAGAATGTTCGAGTTCGAGGCTTGTGAAGTCTTTATAATCAGGAGTTTACATTTGTAAATGACTGATTTAAAGACGAGCGTAACGAAGAAATCGGACATTATGGACAGAGCCTAATTATATCCTTCATCTGATCCGGCTGAAACCAATGAATATCCGGATCGCGTTTAAACCATGTCAATTGTCTTTTAGCATACCTCCTCGTATTTCGTTTGATAAGCCTGATAGCTTCCACCCTATCGTAATCGCCATCTAAAAAGCCAAACACCTCCTTGTAACCTACCGTTTGAAGTGCGTACACATTTCTATATTGGCGCAACCTCTCTACTTCGTCAAATAAGCCATCATCTACCATCTCATCCACACGCCTATCGATTCGCTCAAAAAGGGATTTACGATTTAGATCAAGTCCTATCCTGATAATACTAAAACTACGTTCTCTTGGTTTATCATCCCTGAACTGGGAATAGGGTTGACCCGTAGCCCTGTACACCTCCAAAGCCCGTATCACCCTTTGTTGGTTCTTTTTGTCAACTTTATCGAAATACAACGGATCCACACTTTTAAGTTCTGCCACCAGAGGGTCCAGGCCTTCTTTAGCCAGCTCATCATACAGGGCATCTCTATAGCATTTGGGTACGGCAGGGATATCATTCATGCCCTCACACAAAGCCTTTACATATAGTCCTGAGCCCCCGGTCAAAATCACAATATCTCGTTTTTTATACAATTCCTCCAACAATTGCAAAGCTGCCACCTCAAATCTTCCGGCACTAAATGTTTCAGTTACTTTGTGAGAATCGATAAAATGATGCCGGACGCCCTGCATTTCATTCGAAGTTGGTTTTGCCGTTCCGATCAGCATCTCCTTATAAAACTGCCGCGAATCGGCAGAAATAATATCACAATGATAGTGTTTTGCCAATTGAATACTAAAGCTGGTTTTGCCCACAGCAGTGGGTCCTACAATTACAATCAAGTACTTTATGTTATTTCCCATGACAATTCAGGGTCCTTTTTGATAACATGACCCCAGTGCTATTTTGGTGTATTAGCATAATCAAATTGCAATATTAAAATTCGAAATTCCAAACAATGAGACGACAATTAAATAATAAATAGAAAAATACTCATAATTTGTTTAATTTTAGAAGGTCAAATTGATTACTGGCATTGATGAAAGGTTCAAGAGAAAATATTGAAGATCTACTCCAATCAAACGGAGATCAAAATATACCAAAATATCGTTTTCCAAAAGACGATAAGCAAATACAAAAAACCCTGCAATTTGACTTACAGGCTGCGATGAGTCAGATGGTTGATACGGGTGTCTTTATGTTCAGGCTTTCGGACGAAAACAATTTCGCTTATTATTTTAGTAAATCATACCATGAGTTTACAAATACTACGCCCGGGCAAACGAATGGACAAGCCTGGCTGGAACTTTTAAAAGATGATGACCGTGAAGCCATTATCTCAAAACTTGAACAGGCCTTCGAAGAGAAAAAAAAGTACACTCTTAAATATGATTTGAAAGGACAGGACGGCCAATTCAAACCCGTATATGAATCGGGTATTCCATTATTTGATGAAACTGGAAAATTTGTTGGCTTTGCGGCAGTTATTTTAGAAACAGAAAAACCAGCAAAACATAAAGCTAAATCATCAAAAAAACCCACCAAACTCACAGATATTGAAAAAAGCGCACCGGTTCTTTTTAAAATGTCCAACCCAAAAAATAATTTTTACTATTTCAGTGTTCAGTGGCTCAATTACACAGGCCGAACACTCAAGGATAATCTAAATAATGGCTGGTACAACGTCATTCATAAAGAAGACCGCAGCCGTGTGCAGGCAGAAATAGAGCATGCCTTTGGACGCCGAAAAAAATACAGTATCATTTACCAGCTTTGCAACAAATCCGATGAAATCAAGTGGATTTATGAGGCTGGCATTCCTTTGTATGAACTCAACGGTGACTTTTCCGGATATATCTCAGCCGCCGTTGACATCACAGATAAAAAAACGGAAGAGGAAGACAGAAAGCTGGAACAAGCCCTCCTGGAAACAGAAAAGAAACTGCACAACTCACTGGAAAATTCTGATTTGATTGCATTTTCCATCAACAGCGAAGGCACAATTACATATTGCAACGATACCCTGCTACGGGAAACAGGCAAATCCAATGATCAGCTGGTGGGCATGCAATTTGGCAAAGCCCTATTCTCACCCAGTTCCAATGATGTTTCCAAAGTATTACTAAAAAATATAATCAAAGGGAAAAGCTATCCGGAAAATATTGAATGCAGCATTAGTGTTAAAGATAGTACAGAGGAGATCATTTTAAAACTGAGCTCCGTAGTTTTATACAATACAAAAGGAAACATTGCCGGAGTAACTTTTGTCGGTGAGAACATCACCGAAAAGAAAAAAACAGAATCAGAACTACAACGCACCAACGAGCAGCTCAAAGAATTTTTTGATAATGCCAACGACCTGATACAGATCTTTAAACCGGATGGAAGGTTAATTTTTGTAAACAAACTATGGAGGGAAAAACTCGGTTACAGTGAAGAAGACATTAAAGACCTTCAGATTACTGATCTCATCCATCCGGATTACATCAGTAAGACCACAGCGGTTTTAAGTCTGATCATTGAAGGGAAAAGTGTTGAAAAGTTTGAAACCGTATTTGTTTCCAAAAACGGCAATAAGCTCTATTTAAGTGGTGGAGTTCACTGTACCTTCCAAAACGGCAAACCCCAGGAATTTAAAGCCATTTTTCATGATATCGGGGAGCGCATGCGGGCAGAGCAGGCCCAGGCTCTGTACTACAAGATTGCTAATTTAACGATCAACAGCTCAAATTTAGAATCGCTGTTCGCCAGTATCCATCAGGAATTAAGTGTCATCATAGAAGTCAACAATTTTTATGTTGCACTAAAAAATGGCAAAAACAACAAACTGACTTTTCCATATTACATAGACGAGAATATCTCCATTACCGAATCTAATTTTGAGCGTGATATAAGTCATGGCATCACCGAATATGCCATGAATGCCAATAAGCCCATGTTTTTGTTTGACAAAGACATCCTCAACCTACAGCGCCGCGGAAAAATAAAGGTAAAAGGAAAAGTTCCCAAGATCTGGGTTGGTGTCCCATTGAAAGTTGCTCGTCGTGTAATTGGTATAATTGTTATTCAAAGTTATTCGAGCCGGGAGGCCTTTCATTACAGGGATTTGGAGCTGCTCGATTTTATTTCCGGACAAGTGGCTCTCGCTATTGAACGAAAGCAGCAAGAATATAAGATATACGAGCAAACTGCCCGGCAAAATGCCATTTTTGAAAGTGGCAATCATTTGATTTGGACAATTGACAAAAATTATAATTTTACTTCAAACAACAAAAATTACCAGGACACACTCCTTGAGTATAGTGGCTTTTATACTTCAGACCCAAAACCAGAGTACAAAAACAGTCAGAGATGGGCAAATATAAAGGCATTTTGGGAAGGCAAGTATAAAAAAGTTTTTCGGGGGGATTATCTTCATTTTGAAATAGAGCTGGACAGCAGGGATGGACAGCAAAAGCGCTGGAAAGAAATATACCTGAATCCAATTTATAACCAGCAGGGGATTGTACAGGAAGTATCCGGTATTGCCCATGATATCACTTATAAAAAGCAATCAGAATTAGCTCTAACTGAGAGCGAAGAAAAGTTCAGGAACATTTTCGAATCTTTCCAGGACATCTATTTCAGATGTGACAGAACAGGCAAAATTGTAATGATCAGCCCTTCCGTAAAAGAACTTACCGGGCTCGAACAGGAAGACGTTATTGGGCGAAACATCAGTGAGTATTATACGAATCACGATCACTCAAATGATCTGATGAAAACCCTGATAAAAGACAACAGTATTCGGAATTTTTATGCTGCTATTGCAACTGTAGATGGGAAACCCATTCAATTGATCTGTAATATCCGCCTAATCAGAAAGAACAATCAAATTGTATTTTACGAAGGTGTAGCACGAGATATCACAACCCTTCATAAAGCACAACAAGAATTGCAATTAGCCAAAGAACTTGCTGAACACTCACTAAAGGTAAAAGAAAGCTTCCTGGCTAATATGAGCCATGAGTTACGGACACCTATGAATGGCATAATAGGCACCATCGATCTGCTGACAGACTCCAGACTTAATCAGGAGCAACAGAAATATATGCAGACCATTAAAAAATCATCTGAAACACTTCTCAACCTCCTCAATGACATTCTGGACTTGTCAAAAATAGAAGCGGGGAAAATGGAGTTGAAAATATCTCCTATCAAGCTAAAAAACAGCATGGACAAAGTATACGCCATGTTTTCACAACAGGCCGAAGCCATGGATATCAACCTGTATTACCATATGGACGATAACCTTCCAGACAAAATATTAGTTGATGAAACAAGGCTACTTCAAATTCTTTCCAACCTTGTTTCTAATGCTGTAAAGTTTACGGATGGAGGCGGTTCCATAAATATCGGTCTGAAAACAGTTGTAAAAACCGGCGATAAGATTTTGATCAAAGTAGTTGTAAGCGATTCAGGAATCGGTATATCACAGACAAATATTAAAAAACTTTTTACCAGCTTTAGTCAGGTAGACACCACCACCACAAAGTCATTTAGCGGAACCGGTCTTGGTCTATCCATTTCTAAAGAGTTATGCACACTTATGGGTGGTGATATTGGTGTATTTTCAGCCATCGGCCTCGGTAGTTCATTTTGGTTTACTTTCCTAACAGAAGAAACTGATGAAGAAGTGATTGATGAAGACGAATTGATGAAAAAAAATGTACGTCTCAGCAATTATTTTGAAGATGTAGTGCCACTTATCCTCATAGTGGATGACAACATGGTCAACAGACAGGTGGCCGGTGAAATTCTTAAAAAATCAGGATGCGATGTCGATCTGGCCGTCAATGGTCAGGATGCGATCAACAAAGCCGGGAAAAAGGATTATGATATCATATTTATGGACATCCAAATGCCCGATATGGATGGTGTAACTGCAACCAGAAAAATCCGGGAAATAAAAGATAAGGTTGGGCCGATCGTAGCAATGACTGCCTATTCCATGAAAGAAGACAAAGAACGCTTTATAAAATCCGGTCTCGATGATTATATTTCAAAACCCATAAAAGCTCAGACGCTACTCAATAAAATCCGCGATCTGATGCATTTAGGAAGGCATGAGAGAGAGATTGAGATAGAAAAAGTCGACACAGAGAATAAAATCGTCAATGAAGACGTTATCAATCAGTTGAGAAAATACGGTGGTGATGATATGATCATAGATGTAATGAAAGACTTTGAACGAGAGGCACAAGAACAGATTAAAGGTTGCATTCTTTCCTTAAAAGATGACAACTACGAAAATATTTTGATTAATTTGCATACGTTGAAAGGAAATGCCGGCACACTGGGCCTGGAGAAAATTGCCCAATTGTCGATTGACATCGAAGCTGAATTGAAAGAAAAACAAGAAATATACAGTAATCTGGAAAACCAACTAAACCAATTAAATGTATGTTTTGAGGAATTTAAAAATTATTATCCCGAAATTATAAATAACAATTAAATATGGCTACTACAAAAAAAGTACTTATTGCAGAAGATAGTTCTGTTATTCAAAACCTGACTCGTAAAATTTTACAGGCACAGAACTTTGAAATCTTTTCTGCTAAAAACGGGAAGCAAGTTATTGATATGATCGCGAAAAATGACTACGATATCATATTAATGGATATCAATATGCCTGTTATGGATGGCATGGAATGCACAAGACAAATCCGGGCACTCAAAGATGAAAGTAAATCAACTATCCCAATTGTGGCAATCACGGGAAATGCTATGAACTACACGCTTGAAGAATTTAAAGAGAACGGGATCAACGAATACCTTCAAAAGCCATTGAATTTTGATGATCTCGTAGAGATTGTCAAATCACTGACCGCATAAATGGACATCAGATACACTAAACACTTTTTAGGTAAACTGGAAAATTTATTTTCTGAGTCTGATTATATTTTGCGGTACGAAAAAGGGAATTTTCAATCCGGTTATTGCATACTCAATGAAGACAAAGTAGTAGTTGTGAATAAGTTCTACTCCCTGGAAGGGAAAATCAACTGTCTGATTGACATTATAAGGTCGGAGAACTTAAACTCAGGTGATTTGAGTGATAAAAGTAAAGAATTGTTAAGACAAATTACTCAAAAAGAAATCCGGCTTTGATCATCACCTTTCTCGGCACCGGCACCTCCCAGGGCGTACCGGTCATCGCCTGCAATTGCAAGGTATGCCGATCGGACGATCCAGTCAACCGCAGACTCCGGTCATCTGTTCACATTGCTCACAATTCGTCAAGTCTTGTCATAGATAGTGGACCGGATTTCAGACAGCAAATGCTCCGCGAAAACATAACCCGACTCGATGCTGTTTTACTCACTCACCAACACCGGGATCATATTGCCGGGCTCGATGATGTTCGAAGTTTTAATTTTATTCAAAACAAGGCTATGCCTGTTTATGGTAGCCAGTCGGTAATTGACCAATTAAAGCTTGAATTTCATTATGCATTTGAAAATAATTACCCTGGTGTGCCACAATTTGATATTCATGAAATTACGGAAAACCCCCTGGACATATCGGGAATTTCTGTTTTGCCCATTGAATTTACACATTATCAAATGCCGGTATACGGATTCAGAATTGAGGACTTTACATATATAACAGATGCCAATTACATTTCTCCCGAATCATATAATAAAATTGAAGGCACCAATACACTTGTCATAAACGCCTTACATAAAACCAGGCATATATCTCATTTCAACCTCGAACAGGCACTAGAGGTAATAGACAAACTTCAGCCTAAACAAGCTTATCTCACACACATAAGCCACAATATGGGATTGCATTGGGAAGTAGAAAAAGAATTGCCAAACCATGTTCATCTGGCTTACGATGGCCTTAAAATTGAAGTCTGACAGTGCATAACAATTACTTTTTACTCCGCCATCTTATACCTCTTCTCGAAAAGGAATTATTAGGTTTACGCAGTGAAACGATTTTCTCTCAAAACAGGGATGAATTGATCCTTACTTTTAGCGATGAGACAAAAAATTTCACGATCAAAGCTATAATGGAATCTGCCTTTACCTGCCTGTCCTTTCCGGAAGATTTCCGAAGGGCTCGTAGAAATAGTGCTGACCTGTTCCCACAAATCACCGGACTTGCAATTGAGGGGGTCAATACATTTTCGTACGACCGGAGTTTTGTTATAGATTTTGAACATAATTATTCCCTGATCTTGAAATTGTATGGAAATCGTTCAAATATATTGCTCTTTGAAGACAATGCCTGCATAGATATTTTCAAACATAACCTGAAATCTGATCTATTACTGACTAAGGACCAATTCGGAAAACAGCTTACTATTTCAAAAAAAATATTTGAGGAATCAGAACATGATTATCTCAAATTTATTCCGGCATTTGGCAAAGTATTTCACACCTATTTTGAAGATAATAAATACAATGATAAAGAGCCGGAAGAAAAATGGCATATAATCAATAAGTTGCTGCGTCAATTAGATCATCCGGATTACTTTATTTCAAACTCCAAAGGTGTTCCGGTTTTCAGGCTCTATCCGGATGAACACGTACAGTCTACATTTTCAAATCCAATAAAGGCCCTGAATGCTTTCTGCAAGACTTATACCCGGCAGTTGAGCCTGAATAATGAAAAAAGCAACCTATTCAAGACTCTACGGAACAAACTGAAGAGAAACGAAAGTTACATTGACAAAACAAGAAAAAAGCTTCTTCAGTTAAAAACTAAAACTGATGATTCTAAAATTGCCGATATCATCATGGCCAACCTTCACCTGATCCCACCTCATGCCGGAGAGATCAAACTGTTTAATTTTTATGATAACAATGAAATAATCATCAAGCTTAAACCACATCTATCACCTCAAAAGAACGCAGAAGATTACTATAGAAAATCCAAAAACAGACGAATTGAAAATGAAAACCTGGAAGCAAACCGGAAAGCACGTGAAAAAGCCAATGAAGAAATCAGGAAGTTGTTAACCGAAACAGAAGAAACTCATGACATCAGGCAAGTGCGTAAACTTGCGGGAAATATCCGCAAAAGAGAACAGACAATATCAACGAAAGATGAAGGTTACCACAGATTTGAATTTATGGGTTATCAGGTGCTGGTGGGGAAAAATGCTAAAAAAAATGACCTGCTCACTTTCAAAGTTGCAAAGAAAAATGACCTCTGGTTACACGCCCGTGATACACCTGGTTCCCATGTTATCATACGACAAAAACCAGGCTCCAACTTTCCAAGGCCTGTAATTGAATGGGCGGCAGGTCTGGCGGCTTATTACTCAAAACGTAAAAATGAATCACTATGTCCGGTCATGTACACCGAAAGAAAATTTGTAAGAAAAACCAAACATCTTGCCCCGGGGCAGGTAATCGTTGAAAAAGAAAAAAGTATTTTGGTGAAACCACATAAAGCAAAAACTAAGTAAGCCAGTTGGCAGTCAGCAGTCTTCAGTTCTCAGTCTTCAGTTTACTGGTTACTGCTAACAAAAAGCCCCCCTGCAAGCTGGCCCCTCACTAAATTGCTTCGCTGGAGCAATTTTACACGCTCGGTCCTCTACTGCCTACTGCTTACTGCCTACTGCTTGCTGCCTTTTACTTTTTTTATACTTTCATCACATGAATACTCGTTTATAAGCCATATCTTTGCCAAAATTTATATTCACCAGAAATAAGATAGATTTGAAATTTACAGAGTTCGGACTCGACGACAGGATTTTAGAGGGGATTAAAGTGTTAGGTTTTAAAACCACCACACCTGTTCAGGAAAAAACCATTCCTATGGTCATGGATGGAAAGGATATGACAGTTGTCGCTCAAACCGGCACAGGCAAAACTGCTGCATTTTTATTGCCCATCATTGATAAGATCATCAATACTAAAACCGATGAGCACATCAAGGCGCTCATTATAGTGCCCACCAGGGAATTGGCCATTCAGATCGACCAGCAAATGGAAGGACTCTCCTATTATACGCCCGTTAGTTCTATTGCCGTATATGGAGGCACCGATGGAGCATCATTCTCTATGGAAAAAACGGCTTTATCTAAAGGAGCTGATATGATCATCTGCACTCCGGGAAAAATGATTTCTCATCTCAATATGGGTTATGTGAAGATAAATGAACTTCAATACCTTGTTCTTGACGAAGCCGACAGGATGCTGGACATTGGTTTTTATGATGATATCATGAGGATCATCTCCCATCTTCCTAAAGTACGGCAGTCTTTATTATTCTCTGCCACCTTCCCTCCAAAAATACGCGAACTAGCACAAAAAATTCTAAAAGATCCAGTTGAAGTTAATATTGGCATATCCAAACCAGCAGAAAAAATCCTACAGATCGCTTACGTAGTGTACGAGAATCAAAAAATACCTTTATTGAAATTTTTGCTCTCCGACAACCTGGTTAGAAGTGTCCTCGTATTTTGTTCCACAAAGAAGAGTGCAAAAGAACTTACCCGGGAATTGAAAAAACAGGGTCTTTCAGCAAAAGATATTCACTCAGACCTGGATCAAAACGAGAGAAAGGAAGCACTGACACAGTTCAAGAACAAAAAACTCAACATTCTTGTGGCCACCGATATTCTTTCGCGGGGGATTGACATAGAAGATATAGACCAGGTAATCAATTTCGATGTGCCAAATGATGGAGAAGACTACATTCACCGGATCGGACGAACTGCCAGAGCAGAGGCCGATGGTATAGCCATTACGTTCATCAGTCCAAAAGAACAATCAGGATTTTTGAGTATCGAACAACTATTGGGCGAATCTATCCACAAAGCCGTTGTACCCCATCAATTTGGGGAATCGCCAAAATACAACCCTAAAAAGTCTTTTCAACGAAGAGGAAAGAATTTTCGCCGCTAAAATAACACCACAAATATTTATGTGTTCCATTTCAGGTCAAAACAATAAATTATGCTTTGACTTAATCTTATTCATATCCAATCGTTGCATAAAGCTAATTTGTCTTATAGACTGAAAAGCAGATCGAATATGGTCTTTGTTATATTGTTCTTCATACCCTCGGGCTAGTATAAAATAATCAAAATTTGCCTGCTCAGGTAACAAGTAAATCATGTCATTTCCTTCACTCAAAATCGATTTGTTTTTTAGCAAACGTATGCTTGTATTCTCAGTTTCTGAAAGAAAATTGCTAATCACCAATTTTTTATTTCCAATAAAATCAATCTCTAAATCATTTTGCTTAATCAACCTGACTTTCAATACCTGGTTAATAATCCAGGCAAGCTTGTACTCTTTTTCAGTGCAAATCAGCCCAAATAATTCAAAATCAAACATTATGTCAGAACTCAATTTTGTCTTTTTCATCTCCGGTATAAGTTTATGAAGGAAAAAACATTCACTATTTTACATGAAATTAGTAATTTTCTTGTGTGAAGACGAAAAAAATTTTGGCATTATAGTTTGAAATGCATTTCTTTGCACTGAGTTTTAACAAAATCAGCAAAAAAATGTCAGAAATAGCACAAAAAGTAAAAAGTATTATCATCGACAAGTTAGGAGTTGAGGAATCAGAAGTCACTCCTGAAGCAAGTTTCACAAATGATCTCGGAGCAGATTCTTTGGATACGGTAGAATTGATCATGGAATTTGAAAAGGAATTCAATATTTCTATTCCTGATGATCAAGCTGAAAACATCGCTACTGTGGGTCAGGCTATATCCTACCTTGAAGAGAACGTTAAAAGCTAACTCAATCTGTTTTTATGCAGTTGAAAAGAGTTGTAGTAACAGGAATCGGCGCACTGACTCCAATTGGTAATACTCCTGAAGAATTTTGGGATGGATTGGTAAATGGTGTTAGTGGATCTGCTCCTATTACTCTTTTTGATGCTGAAAAATTTAAAACGAGGTTTGCCTGTGAGGTTAAAGGATTTGATCCTTTAGACTATTTGGATAAAAAAGAGGCCCGAAGACTGGATCGGGGAACCGCCCTGGCCCTGGCTGCAACCGAACAAGCATACAAAGATTCCAACCTGGAATCCGCAAAACTGGATCCATTGAAATGCGGTTCTATTTGGGGTTCAGGTATTGGAGGTTTGAGATCTTTACAGTTAGAAATTTCCGATTTCGCCCGCGGCGATGGCACACCCCGCTTTAGCCCCTTTTTCATCACCAAAATGATTCCGGATATTGCCCCCGGATACATCTCGATCAAATACAATTTTAAAGGTCCGAACTTTGCTACTGTTTCGGCCTGTGCCTCCGCAACCAACGCGATTGCAGATGGGGCAAATTATATACGGCTTGGTAAAGCAAATGTAATAATTGCAGGTGGCTCTGAAGCTGCTGTTACTGAAGCTGGTTTAGGTGGATTCAATTCAATGAAAGCCCTCTCGGAGAGGAATGATTCACCGGAAACCGCCTCCAGACCTTTTGACAGGGACCGGGACGGGTTTGTGCTTGGTGAAGGCGCCGGATCACTTATTCTTGAGGAATATGAACATGCCAAAGCACGTGGTGCAAAGATCTATGCCGAATTGAAAGGCAGTGCAGGCACCGCTGACGCATACCATATTACTGCACCACATCCCGAAGGACTTGGAGCTGCAAGTGTAATGAAATTGACAGTTGAAGATGCCGGATTGAAACTGGATGATATCGACTACATTAACGTACACGGAACAGCCACACCACTCGGCGACATTAGTGAAGCCACAGCTATAAAAAATTTATTTGGCGAACATGCTTATAAGCTGAACATCAGTTCAACCAAATCCATGACCGGACATCTTCTGGGTGGAGCCGGCGCTATTGAAGCCATAGTCGCCATCATGGCTATTAACAATCAAATGGCACCGCCGACAATCAACCATTTTACAGATGATGACCGGATTGACAATAAATTGAATTTTACATTTAACAAAGCACAAGCCAGAGAAATCAATTCTGCATTAAGCAATACTTTTGGATTTGGCGGCCACAATTTTTCAGTAATTTTCAGTAAACTATAATTACAGTGATTCCTTTTATTAAAAGGATATTTTTTTTTACCAGATTATGTTCCAAAGATAGAATACTTTGTCAATCTATTCGGAATATAACCGGGATTATGCCTATAAATTTGGAGGTGTACCATATAGCCACACAACACCGATCAATTGCAAAGGAAAACGAACAGGGTTTCCGGGAATCAAATGAACGTCTTGAATATCTTGGTGACGCAATATTAGGAGCTCTAATCGCCGAATACCTTTTTAAAAAATACCCTTTCCGCGAAGAAGGATTTCTTACTGAAATACGAAGCAGAATAGTAAACAGGGATATGCTCAATGATGTTTCAAAAAAAATGGGTATTGATGAAATCGTAAAATACTCCGGCAGAGGCGATAATAGATCATACAAATCACTTTATGGGGATACTCTGGAAGCGCTCATTGGGGCTATATACCTGGATCACGGATATGCAAAAACCAAGAAATTTATTATCAAAAAATTGCTCAGACAATATATCGATCTTGACGAGATCATACAGACTAACCTTAACTATAAAAGTAAAATAATTGAGTGGGCACATCGAAACAATAAAGAAATTTACTTCCAGGTTGTCGAAGTTAAAGGCAAAGGACATAACCGGCAATTTGTTGCCGAGCTTATGATGGAAGAAAAATCAGTTTCAAAAGGTGCCGGTTACAGTAAAAAGAAAGCCGAACAGGATGCTGCAAAAAAATCATGTGAAAAACTGGCAATTGAATAGTATATTTACTCATTCGAAAAGCTGGCAATATTCATGAAAAAACTAAAAATAGCAGGCGCCGCCCTAAACCAGACACCTCTCAACTGGGAAAACAATATCAATAATATCATTGATGCTATTACCAAATCCCGCAAAAAAGGGGTAAAAATATTGTGCCTGCCCGAATTAAGCATTACCGGCTATGGATGTGAAGACCTGTTTCTCAGCTCATGGTTGCCTGAAAAAGCATGGGAAAAGCTCATTGCCATCCTTCCTTACTGTAATGATATGGCCGTCACCATCGGGCTACCCATCCTGCATAAAAAGAAATTATACAACTGCGCCGCTGTAATTATCGACGGAAAAATCACAGGAATTACTGCCAAACAGTTTTTGGCAAATGATGGTGTGCATTACGAGCCCAGGTGGTTTACTCCATGGCAAAGAGATGAACAGATTTTACTACACCGAAGCGGCTATGACATTCCTTTCGGAGATGTAATCCATAATATTTACGGCATCAAAACCGGATTTGAAATTTGTGAAGATGCGTGGATGAAAAACAGACCGGCAAACAATTTCCCCGCCCGGGATGTAGAATTGATCCTTAATCCTAGTGCCAGTCATTTTGCCTTTGGAAAATCAAAATTGCGGGAAAACCTGGTAATAGACAGTTCTAAAAAATTTGGTGTATGTTACCTCTATGTAAACCTGCTTGGCAACGAGACGGGGCGAATGATATATGATGGAGAAATTGTGATGGCAGGTCATGGACGCCTGTTAAAATACAACCACAAACTCTCGTTTAAAAATGTAAACCTGACAACTATAGAAGTTGATTTTCATGATAAATGCAAAGATGTCAGGCAAATCACAATACCCGAAGAGAACAAAAATGACATATTTGTAAGAGCTGAAGCTCTGGCGCTGTTTGATTACCTGCGGAAAAGCCACAACAAAGGCTTTGTGCTCTCCCTTAGCGGTGGTGCCGACTCTACTACATGTGCTGTACTCGTAGCAGAAATGGTTCGTCGAAGTATAAAAGAGCTCGGTCTGAATGAGATGATTGAAAAAATCAATGCAGTGGACCTTGTGAATGGAGTTGCAGCCCTTCCGGAAACAGAACAAGCAAAATTTATAACCAATAAATTGCTGACTTGTGCCTACCAGGGAACAGTAAATTCCTCAAAAGAAACATTTCGTTCAGCCGAACTCTTTACAAAAGATATTGGTGCCTCATTTTTCCATTGGCTTATTGATGATGAAGTACAGGCCTACTCTTCGAAAATAGAAAAAGTGCTGGGTAGGCAACTCGACTGGAAGACTGACGATATTGCTATGCAAAATATCCAGTCCAGATCCAGGGCACCTATCATTTGGATGCTTGCCAATATTAAAAATTCCCTGTTACTCGTCACATCCAACAGAAGCGAAGGTTCACTCGGATACGCCACAATGGATGGAGACACAAGTGGTAGTATTGCACCGATTGCTGCTGTTGACAAATTTTTCCTTCTCAACTGGCTAAAATGGGCCGAATCAAATCTTGGATATAAAAGCCTGAAACATGTAAATAGTCTGCAACCTACAGCGGAATTGCGGCCTCCTGAAAAAAGCCAGACAGATGAAACAGACCTAATGCCCTATAAGATAATTACTGAAATTGAAAAACTGGCTATCCGGGACCATAAGCCCCCTATAGAAGTATTTCAGATCCTGAATAAAAAAGAACTTGAATCGCTACAATTGCTTAAAGAGCATATTAAGAAGTTTTTTGTGTTGTGGAGCCGGAACCAGTGGAAACGTGAACGCACCGCTCCTGCTTTCCACCTTGATGATTTTAATGTCGATCCACGCACCTGGTGCCGCTTCCCAATATTATCCGGTAGTTTTAAAGAAGAACTGGATGAATTATAAGTTAACAAATTCACTCAATGAGAATGTGGATTTCTGAATCAAATTAAACTATATTTGCGCAAAAATTAAAATATGAATTTTTTCAATTTCATCATCTGGTCAGCAAATCCCGAAATATTTCCGAATATCGATTGGTTACCCATCAGATGGTACGGCCTTCTGTTTGCGCTAGGATTTGTTTTCAGTCAGCAACTCATGTACTATATCTTCAAAGCTGAAGGAAAAACGACAAAAGATGTGGATATCCTCACTCTATTCATGATCGTCGCTACCATTCTCGGCGCAAGACTCGGCCATGTGATGTTTTATGAACCATTACGATATTTAAAAGATCCGATCAGCATTTTAAAAACCTGGGAAGGCGGCTTAGCAAGCCATGGCGCAGCTATTGGGATCATGACAGGAATATGGCTTTATGTGAATTATCATATCGACATCAATCCATTTAAAATGCGTTTTATCTGGAGAAAGAGTAAAAAAGAAGGCCAATCCTTTTTCTGGGTATCAGATCGTATCGTGATTATGGTGGCACTGACTGGCGCTCTTATCCGCTTCGGTAATTATATTAATGCGGAGATCATTGGAATTCCTACACGGACTGACAGCGGGGTAGTATTTGCCCGTGATGTAATCGACGTATTGGAATATATGCCACAAGTAGAAAAAGTGCAGATCAAAAAAGATAAGGATAACAAAGTAGATGAAAGTGGGTTTGTACCCGTACAGATCATCATAGATTTCGATCCAAAAGTAAACAACAGCAAACTTGCAGGCACCATTGTATCCACTAATGTTAAAACCAGACTAAGTAGCTATGAGTATATTACCATGCATATTCATGAGCCATTCAGTCATCCTATTCGTTTTGAAATAAAGAAAATTAAAAACAACAGTTTTCGGGCAATAATCAAAACGAAAGCGATCCCAAGACACCCCGCCCAGCTCTATGAATCCGTATCCACTTTTCTGCTTTTTCTACTTCTGCTCGCCATATGGTATAAAACAAAAGAAAAAACCCCTGAAGGCAGGCTATTTGGAATCTTTATGGTGGTGTTGTTTACGCTGCGTTTCTTTTATGAATTTATAAAAGAAAACCAGGTGACCTTTGAAGACAATTTGCCCCTCAATATGGGCCAATGGCTGAGTATACCCCTGGTCTTACTCGGAATCTACATACTTGTATATCAAAAGCGGTTTCAACCAAAAAATTCTTAATTTGCTAATAATTGTTTGGATCCAGGAATATTCTTCTGTGAAAGCCAAATAATAACCAAATCAGTAAAATTGCACCCATGAGTTGCTCTAGTATTGATTAAAGATGGAAAAGTGGAATAGTGGTTTTATCATTGATAACAACTAATGAACACAACCATCATAATGGAAGGTGGACTACTGAATTAAACTAAATGAACCAAAGGGGGTTTTTATTTTTATTTATCCTTGCCTTGCTGGCAAGCGGAACTCTTCATTCCATGGGTATTTTCCCTGATATGTCACGGGAGTCATCCATTTCCAAAGAAAATCTGACCCCTTCACAAAAAAACACCACAACATCCGACAGCATTTATATCGATAAAATTTTCATTATCGGTAATCGAAAAACCAAAGATAAGATCATTCGCCGTGAACTGGATATAAAACCCGGCATGCTTCTTCCTGAAACAGAATTGGATGAAATACTTGAAAATAACCGAAAAAAAATTATGAATACACGGTTGTTTTTATCAGTCAGTATTGAGGTGGTAAAACTATCAGATGACACGGCAGACCTTATCATCAATGTTCGCGAGCGTTGGTACTTTTTCCCCGCCCCGATCTTTGAGCTGGCAGACCGTAACTTTACCGAATGGTGGGTAAATCAACAACGTGATATGAGCCGTGTCGAATATGGATTGCGATTACGACAATATAATTTTCGGGGAAGGAATGAAACCGTATCTGTTACGGCACAATTCGGATATACCAAGCTTTTCAGGCTTTCATATAGAATTCCCTATATCAACAGCAAACAAAAACTTGGCCTGTTTTTCTATGCCGATTATGCTACAAGAAAAAATATTGAAGCTCTGACTATTGAGCACCGCCAGCAATTTGCCGATTTGGATTATGTAGCCAAAGAGCGTTTCCGGGGAGGTGCATTTCTCTCCTACCGCCCCTCTTTTTACAACTATCACCAATTCGGGGCTTTCTTTTCCTCAAGCAACATCGCCGATACAATTGCTCAAATCAATCCAAATTATTTTTCTGGCGGTAATCTTTTACAAAGATATTTCGGATTGCAATACAACTATACTTTAGACCATCGCGATGATATTGGTTACCCGCTGAAAGGATCGCTTGTGCGTCTCCAGGTGACACAAACAGGTATTGGCATTTACGACGATGTGAGTATTTTTAAACTAAACCTCAAATACAACCGATATGCCGACCTTGGAAAGAAGTTCTATCTTGCGACCAGTGTTTCAGGATCTGTTACATTTCCTAAAGATCAACCATACAACAATTACAACGGGATCGGTTTTAACAAACATTTTATAAGGGGGTTTGAGCGTTATATCATTGAAGGTCAGCATTATATAATTAATAATAATTCTGTCAAACTACAGGTGCTGGACCTCAAATTTTCCCTTTCCAAAATAATGCCAATCAAACAGTTTAGTAGTATTCCCATCGCAGCATACATCACAGCCAACTTTGATCAGGGATTTATATCCAATTACAAAAATTATGAAAACAACGACAGGTTCAGTAACAAGTATCTCGCCGGGGGTGGTATTGGAATCGATATCGTATCATTTTATGATTTTGTAATGAGATGGGAGTATTCTTTCAACATCGCAGGCGAAAGCGCACTATACCTAAATATACTCGCTGCTTTTTAGTCTTCAGTACACTGTCTTCAGTTTCTCTGCTTACTGTTTACTGCTAAATAAAAAGCCCCCCCTGCAAGCTGGCCCCCTGCCTGCTTGAGCACAAAGCCTACCCACGGGCAGGCAAGCTCGCTAAATTGCTTCGCTGGAGCAATTTTACACGCTCGGTCCTCTACTGCTTACTGCTTACTGCCTACTCTCTTCTTACTGCCGACTGCCGACTGTCTTCCGACTTCTAACTTCATATTCGCGGTATAACCAAAAATAATAATTACTTTTGCGGTTTGAATAAGAAGAATTTAGGGGGGAGTTGTTAGTAATTAAGCACAAGTAATATGAAGAAGTGGGCATTCTTTTTTTTCATTTTCTTTACTATATCTTTTATATCATCCGCGGATGAAGGCATGTGGCTACCGCTACACATCCAAAGGCTCAACTATGCGGATATGGAGAAAATGGGGTTACAACTTACCCCTAAAGAGATATATTCTATTAATCACTCATCACTGAAAGATGCAATTGTCAATCTTGGTGGTGGTTTTTGCACGGGAGAAATCATTTCTCCGGAGGGGCTTATGATCACCAACCACCATTGTGGATATGACTATATACAATCGCATAGCACCATAGAAAACAATATTTTAACAAATGGATTTTGGGCATCTGCAAAAGAAGAAGAGTTGCCCAATGAAGATCTATTTGTACAATTTCTGATCCGGATGGAGGATGTCACCAACAAGGTTCTAATCAATGTAAAGGCCAGCATGACAGAAAACGAACGTACGGAAGCTATTGACGATGCCATCTCACAACTTACCACAGAAGCAAAAAGTGATGCAGGTCATGATGTGATAGTACGCAGCTTTTTTGAAGGTAATGAATATTACCTCTTCGTATACGAAACTTATAACGATGTTCGTTTGGTTGGCACTCCCCCTGAATCCATAGGTAAATTTGGGGGCGATACTGACAACTGGATGTGGCCAAGGCATACCGGCGACTTTTCCCTTTTCCGGGTATATATGAGCCCGGATGGAAAGCCCGCAGATTATTCCCCTGTTAACATTCCACTACAACCCAAATACTTCCTGCCCATATCACTGGATGGTGTCAGTGAAGGCGATTTTGCCATGATTTTAGGGTTTCCAGGCCAGACAGACCGCTATATGACCTCCAGAGGCATCAAACTAGCTCTGGATGAAACCAATCCTTCTCGGGTTAAAATACGCCGGGAAAGGCTTGATATCCTTAAAAAGGATATGAATAGCGATAAAAAAGTGCGTTTGCAATACGCTGCTAAATATGCAGGTGTCAGCAACTATTGGAAATATTTTATTGGACAATCAGAGGGATTGGAGCAATTGCACGTTTATGAGAAAAAACAAGCTGAAGAAAATGATTTACTCAACTGGATCAATGCAAGAAAAAAACGCGTTAAAAAATATGGCAATCCAATAGAAGACATCAATATTGCTTATGATAACATAGCAAAATACAACTTGCCCTACTACTATCATTATGAGGCAGGATTCGGTGTGGAAATGGTCAAATTTAGCTATAAATACAAAACCCTTCTCTATGACCTGGAAGATGAGGATATGGATGAAGAAGACCTGGAAAAAGAAATTGAGTTTTACAGGTCCACTGCACAGCACTTTTTCAAAAACTATCAACCTGAAACAGACAAAAAAGTATTTGCAGCATTGCTCTCCTTGTTCTACAGAGATATTCCGGAGACTTTTCATCCGGACGTTTTCCAAGCTGTAAAATCCGGATTACCTGAAGAAGAAAGATATTTCAAAGGTTTTGATCCCGGCAAAACAGGTGATTTCAACGCCCTTGCCGATTTTGTATATAATAATTCTATCCTTGTGGATAGCACTAAGTTGTTCGAATTTCTAAATAACCCGGACGCAAAGATACTAGACGGTGATCCGGGTTTTAAAGTCGCTCAATCAATTTATAATTCTTACAAAAAAATTTCAGTATTGCGCGGTGAGTCATGGGGAAAACTCGATAGAGGTAAAAGGTTGTTTATAGCTGCTTTACGCGATATGCAGCCAACAAAGAAATTTTATCCGGATGCCAATTCCACGATGCGTTTTACGTATGGGGAGGTATTGAGCTATGATCCACGAGATGGTGTTCATTATAATTATTTCACAACACTAAAAGGGGTAATAGAAAAAGAAGATCCGACAAATCCGGAATTCAATGTGGCGCAAAATTTAAAAACGCTGTATAATGAAAAAGACTTTGGCCCATACGGCCAGGACGATCGCTTACATGTTGGATTCATCACCAACAACGACATAACAGGCGGCAACTCAGGAAGCCCTGTGATCAATGGCAAAGGTCATCTGATCGGTATTGCGTTCGATGGCAATTGGGAAGCGATGAGCGGTGATATTGCCTTTGAGCCAACCGTGCAACGTTGCATTAATCTCGATATCCGGTATGTATTATTCATTATGGACAAATTTGCCGGTGCCAAACACCTGGTAGATGAGATGACCCTGATACAATCAAAAAAGAAATAAATCATATACGTTAAGAAATTAACATACACGCCATGCTATATCCATCACGAAGGCTTTGGAAATCAAAGCTACGGTTGGCAAAGCACAGGAAGTAGTAAATGTTTCTTTGTATCTTAGCGCCTTATCGTAAAATTTTTAATAATTATGAAAAATACTTTTATCCTTTTAGCACTCCTATTGGTATCCGGCTGCGGCAATGAATTTGTTATTCATGTATCTCCGAATGGCAATGACAATGGTAACGGTAGTATCAAACATCCATTAGCAAGCATTGAGAAAACCGTCATGATGGTTGAAAAAATTAAAAATGACAAAGGACCAACAAGCTCAATTGAAGTTTTAATACACAAAGGTAAATACAGGATTTCAAAAGGGATTGCCTTAAATAATATCAACGACAAACCAACTGATGGAAAGGTAATCTTTAAGGCTTATAAAAACCAGGAGGTTATAATATCGGGATCAGTAAAACTCACTAATTACATACCGATATCAGAATCACTGCAAAAGGATAGATTTTTACAGGAATTTTCACCAAATATTTTTGAATTTGATTTAAAGTCGGCAGGCATCAAAGGATATGAACCGATCAGGCTCTCGGGTTTTAATGGCCAGAAAATGATGGAATTTTATACTTTAAGGGAACTGTTTTTTGACGGAAAACCGATGCCTATATCGAGATGGCCAAATAAAGGATTTAGCAAATTTGGTAATGTGGAAACAAAAACCATAGGGGATGAAACCATCTACGGCATAACCTTTAACAATGACCAAATTTCCGGATGGAAAAATGAACCGAATATCGTTTTACACGGATATTGGAAATATTTGTGGGCAGATGCCTATGAACATGTTGACTACATTGATACAGAGAAGAAAATAATTTGGCTCAAACCTCCATACAATAATTATAAATTTAAAAATAATAACCCTTTTGCCGCTATAAACATTGTTTCTGAAATAGATAGTCCGGGTGAATGGGCTTATGATTTTATAAACAAAAAAATATATTTCTATCCTCCAAATGAGATAAGCAAATCTGAAATTGAACTGTCAGTCTGTGAAACACCCCTACTCTCAATTAATAATAGTTATAACATCAATTTTTCAGGATTAATATTTGAAATGGGATCGGCTGAAGGAATTACTCTAACAAACAGTACAAATTGTGATATTTCTAATTGTATTGTCAGAACATGTGCACGGGATGGAATAATTGTTGATGGTGGACATAAAATCCAAATTGCCTTTTGTGAAATATACGACTGCGGAAGAGGTGGCATAAAACTAGTTGGTGGTAACAGAGAAACTTTAGTCAAATCGGAGTTTCTGATCCACAATTGTCATATACATGATCTTTCCAGAATCGACCGTACCTATACACCCGGGATCTGGGTTGATGGTGTTGGTACTCATATTTCAAACTGTAAAATTCATGATGTACCAAGTAGTGCTATGCGAATAAACGGCAACGACCACATTATCGAATATAATGAGATGTACCACGTTGTGACAGAATCTGACGATCAGGGAGCTATTGATATGTGGGGTGACCCTACTTATCGCGGTAATATTTTCAGATACAATTATTTTCACGATGTAGGACCAAAACAGACAGATGAAATAGATGCTCACTGTGGACGTGCCGGTATTCGTTTTGACGATGCGATATCCGGCAATATTGTGCATGGAAATATTTTTGACAGATGCTCGGGAGGTTTATTTGGTGGAATGCAAATTCATGGTGGTAAAGAAAATGTTATAAAAAACAATGTGTTTTATAAGTGCCCCATCGGTGTGTCATTTACTCCATGGAGTTCTGAAAAATGGCTTAAAATTACAACTGGTCCCAGGGAGACACTAAATAAATCAAAAGAATTGTATTTAAAACGATACCCCAAATTGGCACATATTGATGAAAATTTGAATTTCAATAGTGTTGAAAGCAACATTTTTATACAATGTGAAAATACTACAGCCCGTATGCCTGAGGTGGTGCAACTAATTAACAATTTGGTCACCAACACAAATCCAGGTTTTAGCAATATGGAAAAACAAGATTTTTCTATGCCGGAAATGACTCCGGAACTTAAAGAAATGGGGTTTCAAAAAATACCATTTAACAAAATAGGGGTAAAATCTCACTAATTGAAGTTTGGTAATAAAAGACAATAATTTTTTTTTACTGTCGTCCTGAAAATGTCAGGAAAGAGCTTAAACCGGAAAATTACGTCAATCCCCAAATACAACACAAAAGAATGCCCATAGCTCAGGCATCGTAACCTCAAAACGAAACTTGACAAGTACGGATTCATTTAATATATTTGTACGTATAATTGAAAGTTTAAATTATGGATGTAAAGTTGACATTGAAGCTTGATAAAATTGTGATAGATAAAGCAAAAGAGTATGCAGCTTCTCACAAAAAGAGTCTTTCAAGAATGATTGAGTCTTATCTTAAATCATTGATTGATAAAGAATCGCCAGATTCAAAAGACGAGATAGAGATATCTCCTTTTGTTAGAAGTATGGCAACCGGAGTTAAAATACCTGCAGATTTTGATTATAAAAAAGCTCATGGCGATTATTTATCGGAGAAATATAAATGAAAGATAAATTATTTTTAGATACCAATGTAATGTTGGATTTGCTGGGAGAAAGAGAGCCCTTTTATGATTCTATTGCGAAAATAGCAACAATTGCAGACAAAGGAAAAGTTAAATTGATTGTCTCAGCACTTTCATATTCGACTATATACAATTTACTTTCAAAATTTGAAAAAAATGAAATTGTTAAAGAAAAGCTGCGTAAATTCAAGGTAATTTCGGAGACATCTGATTTGACAGATCGAATAATAGACAAAGCACTCACATCAAAATTCCCGGATTTTGAAGACGCATTACAATATCATTGCGCCCTAAAAATGGATTGTAATATATTAATTACCAGGAATGAAAATGATTCTAAAAAATCTGACATCCCAGTAATGACGCCTGATGAGTATTTAAAAAGTTTGAAAAGTAAATAAAATTTGTGCTAAACTATTTATTATTCGTATTTTTGCGAACAGACAAATTAACCAAAATGGAAAAAGAAAAAAATGCTTTTACAGAAAAACAAAAACGTACAGCACGTTTTGCCAAAGCAATGGGGCATCCTGTGAGAATATATATTTTAGAGTTATTGTCAAAGCAAGCATGCTGCTACAGTGGCGATTTGTCAGAAGTCCTACCAATAGCCAAGTCAACGTTATCACAACATTTGAAAGAATTAAAAAATGCCGGTTTAATACAGGGAGAAATTGAATCGCCAAAAATAAAATATTGCCTTAATAAAGAGAATTGGAAATTAGCTCAAAAACTTTTTAAGAATTTTTTATAAGCATAATTTTTTTATTAAAACTACTGTTCGTAGTTTTGCGAACTACTAACATAAAAAGTATTACAATATGGAAATAAAAATTTTAGGGACAGGTTGTCCAAAGTGTAAAGCACTCGAAAAGGTTACCCGCGAGGTTGTGGCAGAAACAGGTATCGAAGCAGTTGTTTCAAAGGTTGATGATATAGTGGACATAATGAATTACGGAGTGATATCAACACCTGCATTAGTTGTGGACAAAAAAGTAGTAATTAAGGGAAGAGTTCCCTCTGCCAGGGAGATAAAAAATATACTAACCAATTAGGGTCTGTCCATAATGTCCCCTATCTGCGTTACGCTCGTCGAAAAAATGCTCGATTACACCAGTAAACTCTGCTTTTTTCGACTTCGCAAGCCTTGATAGTGAACATTCTGATCCAGACCCTGACTTTATAGACAGACTCTAATTAAAAAGATTGTTATGAAAAAGTTATTGATTCTATTATTCTCAATTGCGATCATATTTAACCTTGACTCATGCGACGAAAAGAAAAATCAACAAGCTGAAAAAATCACCAAAAAAGCCACTATTGACAAAGTGCAGGTCTATTATTTTCACGGAACACGCAGATGTGTAACTTGCAAGGCAGTGGGACAGGTTTCAGAGGAATTGATAAAAAGCAAATATGCTGATAATGAAAAAGTGGAGTTTGTGGAAATTGATTATGACGTTCCCGGTAATGACGAGTTAGTTGATAAATTTAAGGTCACAAGTTCGGGCTTGTACGTGTATAATGGAGATGATAATATTGATCTCACATCCTTTGCTTTTCAATATGCAAGGACAGATCCCGACAAACTGCGAAACAGGCTAATAAAATTAATTGATAAAAACCTGTAGGTGGTGGAGTTTCTTCAATCCATTCTTGAAAGCTCCCAATTTCCATTCCTGACGGCCTTTCTGCTTGGGCTTATGACAGCCATAAGTCCTTGTCCCCTGGCAACAAACATCACAGCCATTGCATTTATTAGTAAAGACATTGATAACAAACGCAAGGTTTTTACCAATGGGTTGATATATACACTTGGCCGGGCCATTTCCTATACATCTCTGGGGTTGATATTCTATTTTGGAGCAAGCCAATTTCAAATATCAGGTTTTTTTCATAATTATGGCGAGAGGATTTTAGGACCATTATTGGTTTTAATTGGTTTACTAATGCTCGATATTATAAAAATTAATTTCCCAGGGCTTGGCAAACTTTCAGAAAAAATGGAGAAAAAAAGTCAATCCGGATTTGCGGGGGTATTATTATTGGGAGCTGTATTTGCCCTTGCATTTTGTCCATATAGCGGAGTTTTATTTTTTGGAATGCTGATACCAATAACAATTACAAGTGCTTCAGGTTTATATCTACCAATAATATTTGCCCTGGCTACAGGCCTGCCGGTAATTTTGTTTGCCTGGTTAATTGCATACACAGTAGGGGGTGTTGGAAATCTTTATAATAAGATAAAAATATTTGAAATATGGTTTAGGCGGGTAATAGCTTTTGTATTTATTGGTGCCGGAATTTATTATATAACAATTTTCTATATATAACTATTTATTCATTTTATGAAAGCTCTAATCCTATGTACCGGTAATTCATGCAGAAGTCAGATGGCAGAAGGGTTCTTAAAATCCTTCGACCTCAATTTAGATATTTCATCAGCAGGAACAACCCCGGGCAACATAGTACATCCAAAAGCAATAGAGGTAATGCAAGAAGTGGAGATTGATATTAGCAAAAATCACCCAAAATCTGTCAATGATTTTCTTGATAAGAATTTTGATTATATGATAACCGTTTGTGGTGGGGCAAAAGAAACATGTCCAGTATTTTCAGGTAAAGTTGAACACCGTTTACATATTGGTTTTGACGACCCGGTAGAGGTCACCGGCACTGAGGAATTTATTTTGTCGGAGTTTCGCAGGGTTCGCGATGAGATCAAAAGAGATTTTCAAAAATTTTATAACGATAATTTAACCTGATCATAATGTCAGTTCTTACAAAAAAACTATCATTTTTAGATCGATACCTGACACTATGGATTTTTCTTGCCATGTTTATTGGTGTTGGCTCGGGATGGCTATTCCCCGAAGTACCAGATTTTTGGAATAATATGAGCAGTGGAACTACCAATATTCCCATCGCAATTGGCTTGATCGTAATGATGTACCCTCCTCTGGCAAAAGTAAAATTTGAAGAATTGAGAGATGTATTTCGCGATAGGAAAGTACTGCTTCTTTCATTGGTTCAAAATTGGATAATAGGGCCGGTCTTAATGTTTGCATTGGCTATTATATTTCTGCAAGATTATCCGCATTACATGACAGGTTTAATTTTGATAGGTTTAGCCCGATGTATTGCAATGGTTATTGTTTGGAACGAACTGGCAAAAGGCGATACAGAATATGCAGCCGGTTTGGTAGCTTTCAACAGTATTTTTCAGGTTCTTTTCTTTTCTGTTTATGCCTATGTTTTTATAACCATTCTCCCGGGTGTATTTGGGTTGCAGGGAACAGAGGTTGACATTACAATAGGTCAAATTGCAGAAAGCGTATTCATCTATTTAGGAATTCCATTTATAGCAGGATTTATTACGCGATATTTTTTAATCAAAGCAAAAAACAAGGAATGGTATCAATCCAAGTTTATTCCTAAAATTAGTCCGTTAACACTAATTGCCTTGTTGTTCACTATCCTGGTCATGTTTTCATTAAAAGGTGATTATATCGTAAAACTTCCATTTGATGTAGTTCGCATAGCCATACCGCTTGTGATTTATTTTGTAGTCATGTTTTTTGTGTCATTTTTCATCAGCAAAAAAATGGGGACAGATTATGAAAAAACAGCAACTCTGTCATTTACCGCAGCAAGCAATAACTTTGAATTGGCAATAGCAGTTGCCATAGCAGTTTTTGGCATTAACTCAGGCGAAGCATTTGCCGCTGTCATTGGTCCCCTGGTAGAAGTCCCGGTATTAATTGCACTTGTAAATGTTTCATTAAAAATGAAATCAAAATATTTTATAAAAAATGCATAGGATAAATGGGGTGAGACAACACCTTTTTTTTAAATTAATTGTTCGTGTTTTTACGAAATAATTTATCTATAAAATGGAGTGGAAAAAAGAACTTAAAATTTTTGCATGGATATTGGGCTTTTTCTTGTTTGCCTATTTCATGCCAATTGGAACACAACGATTTGACAATGCAATATTAGAAGCGTTTGAACTTGCAAAATGGTACGCACAGGAGCATGTATTACTTTGTCTAATACCTGCTTTTTTTATTGCCGGGGTTATAGCAGTTTTTGTAAGCCAGGGTGCGGTCATAAAATATTTTGGCGCAAACGCAACAAAATGGAAAGCATATCTGATAGCTTCACTGTCGGGAACAATACTTGCCGTTTGCAGTTGCACAATTCTACCGTTATTTTCAAGTATACATAAACGAGGTGCAGGATTAGGTCCGGCAATAACTTTTCTATATTCAGGTCCGGCAATAAATATACTCGCCATTATTTTGACAGCCCGAATACTGGGTTTTGACCTTGGAGTGGCACGTATAATTGGAGCAATAGTTTTTAGCTTGGTAATAGGGATAATTATGTCGCTTATTTACAGAAAAGAAGAGAAAGAGCGTGCCGAAAAGATTGACTTCCCCGATATAGAAGACGAACGCCCTTTATGGCAAACAGCCTATCATTTTTTTGTTTTAGTACTAATTCTTGTATTTGCTAACTGGGGAAAACCGGATACAAATGAAGGGTTCATGTTTTGGCTCTTTATGCACAAATGGCATATCACAGCATTTTTTGGATTAATGCTTATCTACTCTCTAATAAAAATCCTTAAAATGAAGCCCTTATATGTTATACTTGCTACAATTCCTGTAATAGCAACATCCTTCATTTTTCCGTCACAACCACTAATTCCTTTCATGTTGGCAATACTGGGTTTAACAATTCTTACAATTATTACAAAGGGAGAGTCTCAGGATTGGTTAAGTGAAACCTGGGGATTCACCAAACAAATCATGCCTCTGCTTGCGGCAGGGGTTTTGGTGGCAGGGTTTCTACTGGGTACAGCAGAAGGTGAAGGTGTAATACCCAATGAATGGGTATCATCTCTCGTCGGTGGCAATTCTCTGTTCTCAAATTTCTTTGCTTCCATTTTCGGCGCATTTATGTATTTCGCTACACTTACCGAAATACCAATAATTCAAGGATTATTGAAAAACGGAATGGGGCAAGGCCCTGCACTTGCCTTGCTTTTGGCCGGTCCGGCACTATCATTACCTAATATGCTGGTTATTCGAAGTGTAATAGGAACTCAAAAAACTGTTGTTTATGTTGTTTTGGTTTCGATTATGGCAACAATGAGCGGGCTCATTTATGGATCAATGTTTTGAAAATGAATTTTTTCGCTTTCTACTCTTGATTATAACATTTTCACAACTGTATCAAAGTTTGAATTTTCATGCCATATTGAACGTATTAAAACAAGTAAAGAAATGAACTTGTCAATTTTTCGGTAGCATAAAATTCTTATCCATAATATATTTGTGCTATATTCTAAACACAAAAATATTATGAATAACCTAAAAGCATCTACAGACTTACACTATCAGGATAAAGATTTATCATTTGAAGAAAAGTATAATGCGATAGGGAAAAAAGAATCTTTATATGAGGGGGCATTTATTACTGCTGTCACTACTACCGGTATATTTTGCAGACCATCATGCAGAGCAAAAAAACCAAAAGCAGAAAATGTAATTTTTTATGATACTCCTCAACAAGCCATTCAAAATGGTTTTAGACCTTGTAAAATATGCAAACCAATGAATTTGGAAGGAGAAACACCTGATTATATCAAAAATATTATTAATGAATTTCAAGAAAAACCTTACATTAAAATAAAAGATTTTGATTTACGACAAAGGGGAATAGAACCAAGTCAAATAAGAAGATGGTTTAAAAAGCATCATAATATGACGTTTCATGCCTATCAAAGAATGCTTAGAATTAATAAAGCATATAATCAAATAAGAGGCGGAAATTCGGTAACGAATACAGCATTTGGTTTAGGGTATGAATCTCTTAGCAGGTTTAATGAAGGCTGTCAGAATATTTTTGGTAAATCTCCAAAAAACATAAAAGAAAAAAATGTCATCAACATTATTCGGTTTACAACTAAATTAGGCCCAATGTTTGCCTGTGCTACAGATAAGGGACTTTGTTTGCTGGAGTTTACAGATAGGAGAATGTTAGAAACAGAGTTTCAAGACATTTGCAAAAGGCTAAATGCAGTTATACTACCCGGTAAAAATAAATATCTTGATTTGGTTCAAATACAAGTTCCAGAATATTTTGAAGGTAAAAGAAAAGACTTTGTTATTCCTTTGAATGCTCCGGGAACCGAATTTCAACAATCTGTCTGGAAAATACTACAGCAAATTCCATACGGAGAGACCTGGTCTTATAAAGAGCAAGCAATTATACTTAATAAACCTAAAGCGGTTAGAGCAGTTGCCACTGCCAATGGATATAACCGAATTGCTTTTATTATACCTTGCCATAGAGTAATTGGAAGTAATGGCGATTTGACAGGATATGGAGGCGGACTTGGAAGAAAAAAATGGTTACTACAACTTGAGAGAAAAATTTCCGGAAAAGCTATTCAAAAAGAAATAG
>Ga0164313_10000616_pt1 | contig 29376 bp, 28 predicted proteins | sample GuaBasSedimGuay4_FD_113735 | JGI IMG/M metagenome (GOLD analysis project Ga0164313, IMG submission 113735) | Subseafloor sediment microbial communities from Guaymas Basin, Gulf of California, Mexico - Guay4, Core 4569-4, 0-3 cm | ecosystem: Environmental > Aquatic > Marine > Hydrothermal vents... | reverse complement strand
GTTTAGTAATTCAGCATAAGATATCTCGTTCGGGTCGAAAACAATTTGAATTGCTTCCGTGTGGCCTGTGCTGCCGGCAGAAACTTCTTTGTATGTAGGATCTTTTTTATCACCTGCGGTATACCCGGATGTGGTTGAAATAACGCCGTTAAGTTTGTCGAAAGGGGGCTCCATACACCAGAAACAGCCACCGGCGAAAATAGCAGATTCGCTCTGCTTATCCGGGAACGGTTCATTTGCGGGATTGGCGGCGAAGGCAGTTGTTATAAACAGGCAGGGTAATAGTAAAAGTGCTAGTTTCATATTTATTTCAGAATGAGATAAGTTGGAACTGTGACTGCAGAAAATCTATTTAGTTTCTAACATATTGTAATTGGTGTTTAGCAGTGAAAATCGCGCTTCACGAAAGCGCTCCTACAGGTTTGGTGTTTTTGTAGGTGCGCTTTCGTGAAGCGCGATGTCAGAATCTGAAAAAATAACAGTCATCAGTGCGTTTAAGCTGTGATTTCGCTTTCTGAGTATTTCATAAATTGGTATATAAAATGCCAGATATGCTCCAGGCTTCTACAGTTAATCAGCCTTCAGCGATGTAATCGTCAGTATCATTGCCGACAAGAACTTTTTTATCTTCTAGTTCCATTTCCATATAGATTTTTTTGTTTTCTTCATTTTCGAAGTAGATTTCCACACCGTTTACGCCATCCCCTTCATACAGGCAGGGGTGGTGTTCCGGGTCAGGAACATCGTGCAACGAGATAGGATCGAGAGTTGAGCGAATATGCATGATATGTTCTCCTGTTGAGTACACTATCAATGATAAATAACCTGGTAAATTAGTCAAGTATTAGCATTAAGGAGAGTGGGGTTAATGAAGCTCATCTTAAGTGCATTTTGTAGGATGTGGTGAGGCACGAACCGCATCAATCGCGACAGATGCGGTTCGTGCCTCACCACATCCTACCAAAAGTCATTCGCTGGTAAAAAGATTTGCACATTAAATCAATTCGTTAGCCGTTAAGTAGGCGGTATTAGGTAGTGGGGCTTTTAAAACATAAAACCAATAATGAACTGGTAGATGGTGAAATCCGGTGTGTTGGTGCTATTTAAGTCAATATAGTTTTTAGCAGCACCGCCTTTGATATAAAGTTTCCGATTAAAGTCATAACGCAGGCCGACACCGGCACCATAGTTAAATTCATTACTGGTAAAAGTTTGTGCTACTGGTCCGCAGTAATACCAGCCAAAGTACCAGCCGCAGCCTGTTCCAATATTTCCAGTCGGAATGCCGGAATCCAGATATGTGTAACCTAAATTGGCAGTGATGTATGGTGTGAATGGGCCGCTGAAAATATTATACGTGAAGTCAAAGTTGATACTGCTTGTATACAAGTTTGAGGTAAATTGCTCTGCTGTGTTCTCAGCATCATCTTTAATAATAGTGCCCGACATACTGGAGCTGCTTGAAGAGAAACGCCCGCCAAGTTCTATGTGCGCGTTCAGGTTGTAACCAAAGCCAAATGCTAAACTTGAGCGTTTACTAATATTTGCTTCACTGCCATGTTCAAATTGTAGAGCTTTCGAGTTAATTACCTGTGGCGCAAGGAAAAACTCCCATTTTTTAACCCGTGAATCATGGAATGCTGCCTGAGCACTTATGCTGAACACTGCCAGCATAATAAAGGATAATGTAATAAGTTTAGTATTTGCTTTGTTAAACATGGTTTTACCTGAGGTTAATTGCTGCTGATTGTATCAGCAAACCAGTGAGTCATGAAGTAATGGCGAGAATAAAAAAAGCCGCGAACGGCTTTTTAATAAATGTTGCTGGCTAAACTATTTTCTATTCGGCGCAACTGACACAGGTCGTTACATACGGTAGTGCGGCGAGCCTTTTTTCGGGTATCTTTTCTCCACAGATGGCGCATATGCCATAGTTGCCATCCTTGATACGGGCGAGGGCCGCATCGATGAAATGTACGGTTTGTTTGGCTTCTTCATCAATTGCGGACAGCACGTCATCGTTCTCGCGCTGGGTCACCTGTTCAGCGAAGTCTTTTTCTACCGGTTCTTTTTTATGGTGAATATCGGCTTCAATCGCTGTGATTCGACGAGTTAATTCACCTCTTAGATTTTGCAGGTGATCAACAGTGGACTGATTTGATGTCATTTTTTTACCTTCCAGCCTGAATTTTAACGTTAAGTGGATTTTAACGTTAAGGCGGCTCTGATTAAAATTTAGTTTCTTAACATGCGGTATATAATATCTTTAAGATGCAGGCGTTCTTTTTTAATGTTGTTGAGATAATCATCGCTAACCACTTCAATTCCCTGTTCGGCACGAAAGATTGATTTATCTATACCTTCGTATTCATGCGCAAGTCGTCGAAAGTGGGCGTTATTCAGTTTAAGATCATGGATAACATCTTTGTATTCAGCAAATTCTTCGATTAATGGATGATGTGTTATTGGCACGTGAAACGCTCTCTCTATGTTGTCAGGTCAGTTAAGCACATAAAGAAATGGTCTGCCTTGATAAGTATCAATCTGTGTGGGTTTGATGTCCCGTTGTGCAACCAGGCAGTAACGTAAAGTTATTAATAGCAAAAAAACAGTCCGCGAAACACGCACTAAAATGCCGGGAGCATTTTGAACGTACGCTAGTACGGTCCGAAGGACGTAGCGCAGGAGGCGCGTAGTAAAGTACGCGAAATAAAGATAAAAACGAATAAACCGATTTGTTTTTTTTGCGTCTTTTGCGTCTTTCGCGGACCAGTTTTTTTAATATTTTGTCAACTTGCTGTGAAGGTAATGCCAGATCAGGTGATCACATCGGGTGCTTTGCGACCGGTATGTTTTTCAATCTGTGCGATTGATCTTGATAGGTTGATCAGATCAGACAGCAAGGTCTGTGGATCCGCTGCAAGTTTTGCCGGATCTTTTTCTGGCTGCTCGATGTAAACACGCAGAGTAGCGCCTTCGGTACCTGTGCCGGACAGGCGATATACGATGCGTGCGCCACTGGTGAACAGGATACGTATGCCCTGTTGGCTGCTGGTACTGTTATCGACTACATCGGTATAACTGAAGTCATCACATAATTCGACAGTATAGGCAGCAAAATCCTGTCCACCGAGCTTGTCAGTTTGTGCCCGCAGTTCCTGCATAAGTGCGTTAGCGCCATCTGTTGATACGCCTTCATAATCATGGCGAGTGTATACGTCGCGGCCAAATTTTTGCCAGTGATCTATTACGATGTCAGCCACCGATTGCTTGCGTACAGCAAGGATATTTAACCAGAACAAAACTGCCCACAGGCCGTCCTTTTCACGCACGTGGTTTGAGCCGGTGCCAAAAGATTCTTCACCGCAAAGCGTTATCTTGCCGGCATCAAGCAGGTTGCCAAAAAATTTCCAGCCGGTTGGTGTTTCATAACAGTCGATGCCGAGCATTTCGGCGACACGGTCGACCGCCTGGCTGGTAGGCATGGAGCGTGCTACGCCTGCGAGTCCCTGTGAATAGGCGGGCACCAGTGTTGCGTTTGCTGCCAGTATTGCCAGGCTGTCACTGGGAGTAACATAAAAGTCAGAGCCGAGAATCATGTTACGGTCGCCGTCACCGTCAGATGCAGCACCGAAGTCAGGTGCATCGGCAGCGCGCATTATTGTTACCAGCTCTTTGGCGTGTACCAGGTTAGGGTCGGGATGGGCACCGCCAAAATCCAGCAGCGGCTCGCCACGTAATACGGACCCTGGTTTTGCACCCAGGCGATTTTCCAGTATCTCGCGCGCATAAGGACCGGTAATCGCGTTCATTGCGTCAAAACACATGGAAAATGTACCCGAAGCAAGCAATTTGCGCATCGCTGCAAAATCAAACAGCTGTTCCATCAAATTGGCGTAATCGGATACCGGGTCGATGATCTCAACAGACATCTCAGCGATCTTCTGTGTACCTGTGCTGTCGAGATCAATGTCAGCCGTCTCAATAATGCGGTATTCGTTAATGTCGAGGCTAATCTTGTATATGGCTTCAGTAATATTTTCTGCCGCCGGTCCGCCGTTGGACGCGTTGTACTTGATGCCAAAGTCAGCATCAGGCCCGCCCGGATTGTGACTGGCCGAGAGGATGATGCCGCCAAAGGCTTTGTATTTACGGATGATGCAGGAAGCCGCCGGTGTCGACAGCAGGGCACCGCGACCAACGATGACTTTACCGAATCCGTTTGCCGCAGCCATCTTGACAATGATCTGCAGAGCTTCACGATTGTAGTATCGGCCATCACCACCGACCGCCAGCGTCTGCCCCTGGTAACCTTCGAGGGCATTAAAAATCGATTGCACGAAGTTCTCCAGGTAATGCGGCTGCTGGAATGCTTTTACTTTTTTGCGCAAGCCCGAAGTGCCGGGACGCTGATCGTCGAAAGGGGTGGTGTTAACGGTTATTATTTTCATGGCATGTTATCGCTATATACAGGTATCAGAGTCGAATGAGTATGTGGTGCGGGTAGTCTATCGCAAAAACTAGAAGATTTACCGGTGTTGGAATCGATTATTTTCGACTACGACACCTGATTCATGAAAGCATTAAAAGTATTTTTCCGCAAATGGACGCACTAAAATGTAAGGAACATTTTGAACGCACGTTAGTGCGGCCCGTAGGGCGTAGCGGAGGACTGCGCGAAGTAAATATACGCAAATAAAAACTTTTAAAATGAAGATTGTTTCGTAGGGTGGGCATGCTTTTTTGCCCACGCTGAACGGCAGGCCAATACGTGGGCAAAAAAGCGTGCCCACCCTACGAAACTGGCTTTAGCTTGTGAAAATCGCGCTTCAAGAAAGCGCTCCTACGGGTTTGAGTGTTTTTAACTTACAACTGCTAACTTAAAACTTAAAACTGCTTTTCAATTGTCCGTAAGCACCCGCTCATCGTATTCAGCTTCAAAAAACAGTTTATGTTTTGCTTCTTCTTTGGCGAGGCCGTCGAGAACTTCTTTGAGATGGCCTTCGGGCAGTTTCGCTGCCATGTCAGTGTAAAGGTTAAAAGCGGCACGTTCTTTTTTCATCGCAATGATCAGCGCATCCTGGTACGTGATGTTGTCACTGGCTTCAACTTCAACCAGGTAATCGGTAATCTTCAGGTCCAGTACTTCCTGTTCCGGTGTCAGTTCTCGCTCACCGATCTTTACCGCCTGCAGGATTTCTTTATGGTGTTTTTCTTCTTCAGAAAAATCCAGCATTATTTTTTTCATGCCGGCAGTCTCTGCGCGCTGTGCAACATCTTCATAAAAGTCAGCAGCCTGCTGTTCCTGATCAATGGCGTAGTCCAGTATTTCATCAACGGTATTCATCTAGTTTCACCTGCTATTGTTTTCCTGTTGTCATTTACCTGCGATCTTCCAGCTGTGATCTTCCAGCTGCAATCTTCCAGCTGCAATCTTCCAGCTGCAATCTTCTAACCGCGATCTTCGCTCTGCAGTTCTGCCTTTATGTAAGCATCCGGATTAAGGAAACGGTTGATGCCGCGTGCAGCATGATGACCGTCTTCGATGGCGCTGATGGCATCAGCAGTCTGGTTAGCAAAATCACCGCCGACAAAAACTTTTTCCAGCATGGTGTGCTGGTATTCAACCGGCTTGAATTTGCCCCATTCGATGGCCAGCTGTTCCTGTATTTCTTTTGACAGGTAGTCGAGATTACTGCCCTGGCCGATGGCAGAAATAATGCAGTCGTAGGTTTCTGAGTGCATGCGGTCTTCCTGCAGTACCGGCCGCGGACGTCCACCTTTAGGGTCATCCACCATTTCGGCTTCACCCCATTTTATGGTGACCTGTTCCGGCTTATCAGCAGCAACAATTTCAACTGGAATCGCCTGCAGTACAAGTGTGCAGCCTTCTGCCTGTGACTCGTGTATTTCTTCTTCATCCGCAGGCATTTCGCTTATGCGGCGGCGGTAGAGTATGGTGACATCGGCGCCGAATCGGCGAGATACACGCGCCGCATCCATTGCCACATTACCACCACCAATGACCGCGACTTTTTTACCTATGCCCGGGTCACGGCCATTGGCAACATCGGCAAGCACCTGCAGGCCGGATAATACACGGGCATGGTCTTCACCATGGATGCGCATACTTGATGGTACCGACAGGCCGGTGGACATAAACACTGCATCGTAATCTTCAAGCAGTGTTTCAAACTTGATATCTTTGCCTATCTGCGTATTGTATTTGATATCGACACCGATTGAGACGATGTGATCAATGTCTTTGTCCAGATCAGCATCTGGCAGACGGTAACTCGGCACGCCGTAACGCAACATTCCGCCGCCGGATGCCTGTGCCTCGAATACGGTGACGGCATGACCCTGCTGGCGCAGGTAATAGGCTGCACTGAGTCCACCGGGTCCGGCACCGATGATGGCGACCTTAAAATCACTGTTTCCTATCTGCTCGTTCAAGATACGCTGGTAATCTTTTTTATCAACCTGGTCAACGATGAAGCGTTTTAACCAGCGGATAGCAACCGGTTCGCCGAGGATGCCGACAGGACAGACGGATTCACAGATTCGTGTACAGATACGCCCACAGGTCGCCGGGAACGGGTTGGTACGGTACATCAGTTGCAGACCTTTTTCGTAGTCACCGTCGCGAATGCTGTGAATGTAATCGGGAACATCCATGTGTGCCGGACAGCTGGCTACACAAATGCCACATTCAACGCATCGATCAGCTTCTAACTTTGCCTGCTCGATGCTATAACCCAGGGTTACTTCATCAAATGATTTAACACTTTCTTCCGGCGGCAGCAACTCCATTTCGATGCGTTTGGGTGGGTACAGGTGATAACCTTCTGCACGGCGATAACCCAGTTCGTTATCCTGCCAGGGTTTTTCGTCGACACCTGCGGTAAAGTGGAATTCGTCCGGGTTTACGCTAAACCAGGAGTATTCATTGCTCATGCGCAATGACGCTGCGGTGCAGATATCGACACATAGTCCGCACCAGCAGCAGCGGCCATAATCAAAACGCGGACGCAGCCCGCTGTCGCCATTTCGGCCTTCGAATTCTTCGACCGCCACCATATCAATCGCCTGGTTCTGGCAGATCGTTTGACAGCTGCCGCAGCCAACACAGGTTTCGGCTACATTGACATGAAAGCCACGGTAGGCAGGCGCACCGGGTCGATCCAGCGTTGGGCGAATCGTGGTGTAGGGTTTTTCGAAAGCACGTTGCCAGACGAAAAAGGGTGAGAGCAGGTCTTTCAGGCTCATGCGCTTAATACTCCGGTCATCTCTCAATCTCGGGTGGGTAGTTATGCAGCGATACCATCAGGCCGGCAACGTCTGCGATGTTGTTGCCAACAGCAATTTTCTCCATTACTGCTATGGCATGGGTATAACTTGGACCGCGTACATGGACGCGGCGAACAAACTCGGAGCCATCAGTAACCATGTAATAGCCGTATTCACCGCGGGTACACTCGGCTTTAACATACGTCTCGCCGGCTGGAACTTGCCAGTGTAAAACATTGGGCATGTCTGCCTGAAAGGGACCGTCTTTTGGTGCCTTGTCCAGGCACTGGCGAATCAGGCTGACGCTCTGGCGGGTTTCCTGCAGACGCAGATAGGCGCGTTCGTAAGCATCGGAAGCCGTGCCGGTAATGACATCGAAATCGAGCTGGTCATAAGCTAGATAGGGTTCATCTTTGCGCAGGTCACGCTTGACTCCGCAGGCACGGGCATTAGGGCCAACGATGCCGTATGGGTCGATCATATCCGCTGTCAGGATACCGAGCCCTTTTGAACGTGCTTTGAAAACGCTGTTGTTATACATGATACGTTCGATCTGATCGAGCAGTTTGTCAGTGCCATCCATAATATCGCGGGCACGTTTCTCGAAGCCCTCGGGCAGCCCGGCACGGACGCCACCGGGTACGATGTACATGTGGTAGATGCGCGCACCGGTCATTTCTTCGAACAGGTCGAGTACGTAGTCACGATAGGCTATGGTCCAGTTAGGTACCGTGTACTGGCCGAAGGCACCGCTCATGCCGCCAATCCACATCAGGAAGCTGGATAAACGCATCAGTTCCAGGTTCATCGTACGCAGCCATATTGCTCGTTCGGGTACTTCAATACCGCTGAGTGTTTCTACCGCATGAGAATACAGGTATTCATTAAAAGTCGGTTCGGGTACCGCAATACGGCATACCACGGTAAAGTTTTGAATGAATGTACGGCGCTCCATCAGTTTTTCAAAACCACGGTGTAGATAACCGACGTGGGTCTTGCAGTCGATAATCGTGTCGCCGTCCAGTGTCAGTTCCAGTGACATATTACCGGTAATGCCCGGATGCTGCGGGCCCTGCCAGAGCTTGACGTATTTTCCTGAACTCAGGTCAATCGGTTCGGGCTGCTTAAAATCCAGGTCGGAAGCATGTCCTATAGCAGCAGGTCCAGTTAACTGTGTCATTTTTCGTCACCACCACGGTTCGGATAGAGTTCTACTTTCATGTGTTGACGTGGTTCTTCGCTCTCACGGCCTTCACGGTGGCCGAAACGCTCTTCACTGAATTTTTTGGTATCGAATTCGCGGCGCATCGGCGGTATCTGGTCCCAGCCTTCCAGGCAGAAATCCTCATCGAGACGTGGACTGCCGGGGAATCGAATGCCATACATTTCACGTAATTCACGCTGATAGGTCCATGCCTGAGCCCACAGTGTATGGATGGAAACCATTTCTTCATTGTCGCGACTGATATCAACGTGTATACCTAAAGAGTGTTTTTCATCGTAGTTATGCAGCATGTATACCAGGGTGAAAATGTTATCCTCGATATAATCGATACAGGTCATGAAGTTGAGATGTGTATAACCTTCACGGTCACGTAGTTCACGAATAAGTCTTTCGGCACTGAGTTTGTCAACTTTGAGCGTGGTCATTCTCGGTGGACAGGCTGTCACCTCGCTGACACTAAAATCACGTTGCAGTCTTTCCAGCATTTCATTCATCGTTTCATTACCAATCTTAAAAGCAGTGAATTATAAAAATAAATTTTCTTGCACTATTAGCACTAAATTTTAAAATTCATTTTTCATTTTTCATTATCTTTACCAGTTGTAATCTGGCATATCCCAGTTCTTGATGACTTTTTTCTGATTGGCTTTGTACCAGTCAAAATTTTCTACATAACGATTAGCGCCGTTACACTTGCCGGCCTTTATCATTGTCTGCAGTTCCATAATGCCGGCAACCAGTACTTCGGGGCGCGGCATGCAGCCGGTGATGTAGAGATCCACCGGCAGGTACTGATCGAACAGGTTGACGGTATTGTAACTGTCGAAATACATACCGCCGTTAACCGGGCAGATGCCGAGGCAGATGACGAATTTTGGCCCCTGCATCTGCTCATAGCTGCGCACGATGCGTTTCAGGGTTTTTACCGAAGCATAACCGCCGATGACGAAGACCGAAGACTGACGAGGTGTTGGTCGGCCGGAAACACCGTAACGGCTGGCGTCAAAGCGTGCAGTCATCAACGGCCGTAATTCAATGGCACCGCAGCCGGTGCCGAACGCCAGTATCCACAATGAATTGGCACGTGCCCAGTTGGCAAAATCCTCTACCGCCTTGATCGGGTAGGGTTCGTAGGCCTGGGGCCGCGCATTGCTGAACAGCTTCTGCTCTTCTTCTGTGAGCCCGGCATTTTCCAGGGTATCTTCTGTGTTCAGGCTTTTAATCATGATCAGGTTCTCCAGCGGGTACTGATTTAATAGTACGCCTTCCTTGCCTCAGGAAGTCAGCACCATCTGTACGTATATAATTGACATTATGCCGATAAGGGTCGGGATCTTGAAGAAGAAACGAATACCCTGATCGACCCGGAAACGTGGAAAAGCAACACCGATGACGATGGCGACCATATAGATTGCCCAGGTTTTAATCATCAGTTCCAGCAGGCCGGTGGCACCGCCAAAAAACAGGTTCATAAACAGCACCAGCTTGGTCGCGCCGAACAGGGCACGGTTGAGTTGCATCAGTCCAAGATAGGCACTGTGAAATTCTGTTGGCGGGCCGATGGGGATTTCCTGCGGTGCCAGGTAAACATCAAACGGCGAGTAACCGGCCATGCCAAGAAAAGCCAGCATCGCAGCCAGTGTCGCGACCCAGTTGGTGACCACGGTCCAGTTCTGCCAGCCACCCTGTTGAGCAGCAACAATTTGGGTAATGGATAGTGTGTCGTACTGAATGACGATTGAAATAACCGCCAGTGCAAAGGGTACTTCATAGGCGGTCATCTGCGACAGTCCACGAGCGATACCGATTGCGCTGTAAGGGTGTCCGCTTTCACCGGCGCCCAGCGCCATGCCGAGCTGGCCGAAAAACATGAAATAGATGACCAGGAACAGGTCACCGGCCATGCTGAAATTGGCGAAGGTTTCGCTGCCGTAGAGTACCGGTATAAAAGCCAGGGTGCCGATGCCGCCGGCAATACGAAATACCGGGCCGAGATAAAACATCACACCGTGACTGATGGCAGTACGCTTGAAGAAATTCTTCAGGATGTTGATGACAGGCTGCGAGTAGGGGATACCGATGCGCCCCTGTACCTTGGCGATAGTACGATCAATAATCGCACCCATCAGCAGGCCATAGGCGGTGACGATTAACAGGGTTAATGAGAAGTTGCCAATTCTTCCCAGCCATTCAGTGATCACAGGGCCAGCCCTCCATTTAGCAGGAACATGGCAACAAAATACATGACGACAAACAAAGCATAGGTCTGGCCATTACCGTTATAGAAAATTCGTAGCGATGCCGCTAGTGAGTGGCTCCACTCGACAACAGCGTTCCAGAAAGCGGTTGCACGTGGTCTTACCACAAAGCCGATGGCGCGGTCGTAATGCGCATAAAAGTTATAAGCGTAATGCGTCTCTTCCGGACGTTTTGGCCGTTCGGCAGCAAAGACGATATTGAACTGTTCAACTTTCTGCACCTTCATGGTCATAGAAAACAGTAACAGCAGTACCAGTGGTACCATAAATACCCCGGCAACCACTGCCATAATCAGCGGTGCGTCCCAGTAACCAAAGTGTGCCTGCAGTGCCGTGCCCTGCCATACCAGGGTGTTGCTTATCCATGGATCGATGGCGGCTGAAAGCGGATCAAGCAGCAGTTTTGGATAGGCTGAAATAACCATGATGCAGGCGATCATCACCACCTGTGGCAGCAGCAGGATGGCCGGCGCTTCGCGCAGCTCTGCATGTTCGAGTTTGCGTTGACCAAGGAACACCGTTTGCAGCAGGCGGAACATATAGAGGAATGCCACGGCACTGGAGAAGAACGCCAGGACTGCAATCCAGTACCAGCCCTTGTCCATCAGTGCGTTGAATAACATCCATTTGCCACCGTAACCGGTCAACGGCGGCACCCCGGACATAGCGATGATGGCGATCATTGTGAAGGTGAAAGTGAACGGCATGTTCTTGATCAGGCCGCCCATCTTGTACATCATCCGCTGGTTGGTACGCAGGATAATGCCTGCAATCGACAGGAACAGGATGCCTTTGAAGAGGAAATGGTTAACCGTCATATACATCGCCGTCACCCAGCCAAGATGGCTCATCAGCGAGACACCGGTGACGATGTAACCTAACTGTCCCATACTGGAATAGGCGACCAGCTTTTTAATATCTTCCTGGAACACGGCCATCAGGGCACCGAAGGTGGCAGTGAGGATACCGATCCAGCCAAGTACATAAGCCGGGTCGAGACCAATTTCAGAGCGTACGCCAAGATGCGCGGCAATGATGATCAGACCAAAGACACCAGCCTTGCTGACAATGGAGGAAAGAACAGCAGTGAAGTCATCATCTGCTTCTGCATAAGCGCCGGGTATCCAGATATGCACGCCGAAGCCACCCATCTTGATAACAAAACCGGCTGCCAGCAGGCTGAATATGATATTGATTGAATCTCCGCTATTACCAAGATCGGCCAGCAACAGGCTGCCGGTGACACCATAAGCAACCGCAAAACCAGTGAGGATACAATAGGCCGAACCGAGTGAGAACAGCAGGTAAGTCAGCGCGGGTCTGGCACCATTACGTCCCAGTGTAACCAGTAGATAAGAACTCATGGTCATCAGTTCCCAGCTGAAGAAAAATTCCAGCGAGGTCTGTGCGCGCAGCAATGTCGCCAGTGATAACAATAAAATAGCGAGCAAGGGGTAGAAACCCCTGCGCTCATCATTTCGATACATCGCGGCGATGCTGACCAGCAGGCCGCCGCCGATCAGCAGGTAGCTAAACAGGCGGTTGATGCCTTCAAGCTCATTAGTCAGCAGGTAACCGCCGACCGCAACGGCAGCCAGCATCGGCAGGTTTTTAAGCCGCCCGTTGACACTGTCAATAAGCCAGAGGGCAAACCCTGCAACCAGTGGCAGGAACAAAGCGGGGCTGGCAACCTGCATCACATCCGCCATGATGTAACCGCAAACAAACAGCAGTATTGCGGCGATTGCTATAGGCGCTGGCGACCAGTAGCTGGTCGGCAATGAATCTGCAGTGGAGGCTGTCTGCGCTTCTGGCTCTATGTCAGCTGACTGTTGTGCATAACTGAACCAGCGGAACAAATAGGCTGCTTCCAGTAATGAGCCGATTAATATCAGGGCGATCCAGCCGAAGTGTTCATGACTGGCCAGCAGCATCACCAGTTCCCACTTTGCCCAGAACCCGGGGAATGGCGGCAGGCCGACCAGCGCTGTCATCATGATGCCGAGCAGCAGTAACAGTCCCCGGCGTTTGGCGATGACCGACCAGTTTTGAATGCACTTGCAGTCGACCACTCCCGCCAGCCAGAACAGACCGGCCTTGGCAAGCAGGTGATTAACAAACAGGCCACCGATGATAAGCGGCAGTTGTGCCGAGGCATCAAGCTGTGTTACCAGTGCCAGCGCCATCGTCAGCAAGCCCATCTGACCGATGGAAGAATAACCCAGCAGACGTTTTGCGTTTTCCTGTTTGAGACCGATGAAATTGGAAAACAGGAAGGTAAATCCACCGATCACGGCAATGCTGCTGAGAAAGTTTTCCGCCAGCGGTAACACTTTGTAAACAGCAAAGAACACACCCGCCGAAACACCAACAGAGATTAATGAGGCGATGCCGCTGGAAGCGTTTTCATAAACGTCCAGTCCCCAGCCGTTGGCCGGGTAAGGTTTGAGTTCTATGAGCAGACTGGTGAGCAGAAACAGGATGGCGATAAAGCCGATAGGCCCCTGAATCAGTTCACGGTGTGCGATGATGTCATCGATGTTCAACGTGCCGGTCTGGTAATAGATAAACGTTGTGCCCAGCAGGAAGAACGCCGATGCAATTGAGGTGGCAATGATGTATTTGAAACCTGCGGTCAGCGCACTGCCGGTGCGTTCCATACCAATCAGTGCATAGGTTGCGATCGAGGTGATCTCGATAAAAATAAACAGGTTAAACAGGTCGCGGGTCATCACCATACCGTTGATGCCCATCACCAGGATCAGGTAGAGCAGCAGTGCCGATGCGTGTTGTTTCAATCGCGGTAGATAATGCCATGCCCCCAGCAGTGCAGCGGTGTTGACCGCGAGCACGAAGCCGCCTTCGAACAGACCGAAGCGCAGGTTGATCGAAAATGGGGGTTTTATACCGGCGGTTTCGATGTCGATAGCGGCTGCGCCATTGATGATAGCCAATAGATTAACGCCGGCGATTGCCACCAGTGCGACAAGTGCTGCCAGGAAAACCAAAATTGCCGAACCGCGGTGGGCGCGGTCGAACAGCGGAATCAAAAAACCAGCACCTAGCGCAATGACATAAATGCCCAGTGGCTGCAGCAACATATCAAAAATACTCGTTACTACCATTTTGACTCCGTACACTCATCAATCATCAGTGTTCTGCGCGCTTTATAAATACGTACTACAAAGGCCAGCATCACTGCGGTAACGCCGAGCCCAATCACGATTGCGGTGAGCACCAGCGCAGACGGTACCGGGTCAACGACCATGTTGACCGCTTCGTTCATGGGCACCGCAGCATTGATGATGGGTGCGGTGCCAGCGGTAATATAACCGATAGAAACCATAACCATATGGATGCCGGTATCGGTTAACGAGAAACCAATGATCATGCGAATCATATTCCGCTGTGTCAGCATGCCCCACAGGCCAATTAATATCAGGCCTAGGCCACTGCACAGAACGATAAGTGAAATAGGGAAGTCGGTTAATATGTTCATACCGGGCCAGTGTCCTCTTTGCGGAAACGGTCGAGTACTGCGCTGAGTTCAAAGCCGACCTTGAGGCCGACCAGGGTATAAATAAGCGGTATCGCGCCGGCACTGAACAGGTCGCCATAAGTCCCCAGGTCCATGATTCGGTTGTCGAGAAAACCACCGGCAAAAACCACGCCGAGTACGCCAACAACCACGTAGCTGAAACCGGATAGTGATTCGGTGATGGCAATCATCAGGCGGCTGATATGCGATTCGGGTAATGCCAGCAGCATGAACATGGTACCCGAGGCGATGATCGCGCCACCCTGGAAACCGCCGCCGGGAGACAAATGACCGTTCATGAACACATAAACACCAAACAGGATAATCATTGGCAGCAGCAGTTCGGTTGCTGTCTCAACGATCTCGCTGGCCGGTTTGTGCATGTTTACGTTTGCCGTTTCTTCAGCGCGGTCACCTTTTTTAAGACCTTTATCATCATCCTGGTTGCGCCGGGTACGGCGTAGCAGAAGACCGACACCGGCAGCAGAAATAAATAACACGGTTACTTCACCCAGGGTATCAAGACCACGGTAGGTGACCACGACTGCGGTGACCAGGTTGGCTGCGCCAAGTTCCTGTGGACCATTTTCAACATAGTAGTGACCGAGTTTGGATAGCGAGGTGTTCTCGCTATAGTTGGCGACAAGATTAAAAAAGATGACGGCCATCAGTGCAAGCATGGCAAAAATGAACATTCTTTTGATCATTGAGCTTGTGCCCCTGTGGTTTCTTTGACCGCTTCTTCCTTGGTTTTATTTTCTGCTATGCCAAGCTGATCGATGACCATTGATTTTGTTTTATGTATGCCGATCGAATGCGAGGCCCGTGCCAGTGCATGTGATGAAACCGGGTTGGTCAGCATCACGAAGAAAATCAGGATGATCAGTTTTAAGCTCCAGGCCGGATGCAGAAAAGCCAGCCCGATCAATACCGTAATGGAGCCCAGCGTGGTTGCTTTGGTACCGGTCTGGATGCGGTTGTAGGTATCCGGCATGCGTAATACGCCAAGCCCTGCTGCAAACAGGAAAAAAGAACCCGTGATCAACAGGAGGTTGCCGATGATATCGCTGATAAGTGTTATCATTCGCTGTCCTCACTCTCTGGCTGGGTAACTTTTACTTCTGTATTCTGTGTCTTGCGGATGGCATAGAGAAAAATCATGGTGGTCAGACCGGAACCGATAGAGGCTTCAGTCATCGCTACATCGGGTGCGGCCAGCGCGACATAAACCACAGAAGCAAACAGGCTGGCAAGTCCGGCGCTGATCACTGCGCTAACCATATTGTTCAGCATAACGGCGAGCAGTCCGCCAATTAATATGCCTGCACACAGTACTACGGTGAGTAAGGTTAAAACCAGAGTTGACATATCGTTATATCCCTTTTTCCAGGTAACGGGCGACTGCAAGCACACCGAGAAAACTGAGCAGTCCGTAAACCAGTGCGACATCAAGGTATATGTAACGCTCTGCCTGGTGTGCAAGCAGTGCGATCAGCCCAATAGTAACAATGGTCAGCAGATCGATAGCGACTACACGGTCGACCGTATCGGGACCGATTACCAGTCGAACGATGCCGAACACGATGCTGAAGAAGATCAGCACGGCAGAAATGATAACCGTGATTTCAGTCATGCTGATGTTAGTTAATATACCGTCAGTCATAGGTCCTTAACCATAAATTACTTTCAGAAGTTTTTCGAAGCGGCAGGAAATTGCCTCAGCTGCAGCAACCGGGTCAGTCGTACCAATGTTGATCCAGTGGATGAATAGCGAATCACCTTTTATGTCGACCACCAGTGTGCCCGGTGTCAGTGTAATACTGTTGGCCAGCGCCAGGCGGCCAAGGGGTGATTCAAGTTCGGTTTTTATTTCGACGATACCCGGTTTGATATCAATGCGCGGTGAGAACACCAGGCGCATAACGTTAATATTGGCCTTGACCAGTTCGATAAAAAAAACGCTGAAATACATTAGATAATAAACCATCACTTTGGGTGACCAGCGGATAACGCTGTAGACCCGGGCGAAGCTGGAAAACGCCAGCGCAATAATGGTGCAGACTACGACTCCTGCTATTATGGTGTTGATTGCAAGCGTGCCATTGGCTACCAGCCAGATGAGCATCAGCGTCAACCACAGGTTGAAAAACTGTAACGGGATGTTGGTGGTAGTTGGCATAAAATAGTCCGGGTGATCTCATGTCAGGCCAGATGAAAGTACCGCATGCTACAATTTTGTTGACAGTGCCATATTGACTTGCGTCAAAAAAATTTTTCCCATAAGTGGTTTAATCTTTATAATCGATTTAATTTTAATACAACTATTAACAACACAAAGAGACATTTAAATAATGGAAAAAGCAGATATAGGTTTGATCGGACTGGCAGTAATGGGGCAGAACCTGGTTCTGAATATGGCTGATCATGGTTTTCGTGTTGCGGTGTTTAACCGTACCACCAGTAAAGTCGATGAGTTCCTCGAGGGGCCGGCAAAAGGTACCAGTATCATCGGTACACACAGCATGGAAGAACTTGTCGGTTCGCTAACAACACCACGTAAAGTTATGTTAATGGTGAAAGCAGGTGAAGTGGTTGATGCTTTTATTGATATGCTGATACCGTTGCTTGAGCCGGGTGATGTCATCATCGATGGCGGTAATTCACACTACCCGGATTCAACACGACGTACTGCTTATCTTAAAGAGAAAGGTCTGCGCTTTATCGGTACCGGTGTTTCAGGCGGTGAAGAAGGCGCACGGTTCGGTCCATCCATCATGCCCGGTGGTGACCCGGAAGCGTGGCCGCTGGTAAAAGATATCTTCCAGGCAATCTCTGCAAAAGTAGATGGTGAGCCCTGTTGTCAGTGGGTAGGGCCGGACGGTGCCGGTCACTTTGTGAAGATGGTGCACAACGGTATCGAATACGGTGACATGCAGCTGATCTGCGAAGCTTATTCATTGATGGAAAATGTACTGGGTTTGAGTTGTGATGAGATGCATGAAGTATTTAAAGACTGGAACACCGGTGTGCTTGATTCCTACCTGATCGATATCACCAAAGACATCCTCGCTGTTAAAGACGAGGATGGTGAGCCACTGGTAGATAAGATACTTGACACGGCGGGCCAGAAAGGCACCGGCAAGTGGACAGGTATCAGTGCGCTCGACCTGGGTGTGCCACTGACCTTGATCGGTGAGTCCGTGTTTGCCCGCGTATTATCGTCATTAAAAGATGAACGTGTACGTGCATCGGCCATCCTCGGTACGCGCCCGGATGTTTCACCGGCAGTAGATAAAGCTGAAACCATTAACGCGCTACGTGACGCCTTATATGCGTCCAAGATTATCTCCTATGCACAGGGATTTATGCTGATGTCCGAAGCCGCGAAAGAGCAGGGCTGGGAGCTTAACTATGGTGAGATAGCATTGATGTGGCGAGGCGGCTGTATCATCCGCAGTACCTTCCTCGGCAATATAAAAGATGCCTATGACAATAATCCTCAGCTGGAAAACCTGGCCCTTGACTCGTTCTTTACCGATGCGCTGAAATCAGCGGAAGCTGGCTGGCGTAAAGCCGTAATACTTGCCGTTGAAAATGGTATTCCGGCACCGGCATTTTCCTCAGCCTTATCTTACTTTGATGCTTATCGCAGTGAACGCCTGCCGGCAAATCTGTTACAGGCGCAGCGCGACTACTTTGGCGCACATACCTATGAACGTCTCGACAAACCACGTGGTGAGTTTTTTCACACCGACTGGACCGGCCACGGTGGCAAAGTTGCCTCAACGACTTATGAAGTGTGAGTTAAAATAAAATATCTGCTTTCGGCTATTAACGTCCGCATAAAGAAAAACAATTTTATCCACAGATGAACGCAAATGAACGCAAATGAACGCAAATAAAAAGCAACTTCTTTTTTAGTAACGGTAGGGTGGGCACGCTTTTTTGCCCACGTATTGACGGGCCGTTCCGCGTGGGTGAAAAAGCGTGACACACCCTGTGAAATACTTTTCATTTTAAAAAGTTTTTATTTGCGTTCATTTGCGTTCATTTGCGTTCATCTGTGGACTAAATGCTTTTAACGTTTTTGACTGTCCGTAAAGTGTCGTTAACAGTCTTTTTATCCTTATATAAGAGCAGGAAGCCTGAAACCTGAAACAAAAAGGCCGCTATAGCATAGCGGCCTTTATTCCTGCCTGGTTTATTAAAGTGTAGCTTATTTAATAAACAACATTTCCTGATATTTCGGCAGTGGCCATAATTCATCAGCAACTTCTGTTTCAAGCGCATCCGCATGTGAGCGAACTTCATCCATCAGGCCAAGGATATCATTCGCACAGAATTGCATATGCTCTTCGGTGGAAGCAAAGTCATGTTTCTCCATGGCTGCGCTGAGATTATTTACCGCTGACATCATAGCATTAGTCTCAGCAGCGACAGTTTCCGCTGTTGAATTATCCAGTTTTATTTTCAACTTGGCCATGCGCTCTCCTGTTTTAGCCAGGCCAGACAGGTAATTCATTGCAGTCGGATATATTAATGTTTTTGCCATATCAATGACCAGTTTGGCTTCCACTTCTATAGAAAGTACATACTGCTCTGCATAAACTTCAAAGCGGCTTTCCAGCTCTACAGGTGTGAGTACGCCGGTGCTTGCAAAAAGTTTCTTTACAGATTCTTCGCGGAATGCTGGCAATGCATCGGCAGTGGTAGGAATATTCTTTAAACCACGTTCTTCAACAGCTTTTGTATGCCAGTCTGATGAGTAACCATCGCCACCAAATACAACATTTCCATGTTGATCCATCAGCTCTTTAAGTACTGTGACTACGGCTGCTGACTGATCGCTGTCTTTGTTTAATTCAGCTTCCAGTTTTTCAGCGATCCAGTTTAGTGAGTCAGCCAGAATGGTGTTCATAGCAACCAATGGGCCTGAAACAGACTGCGAGGAGCCTACCGCGCGGAATTCAAAGCGGTTGCCGGTAAAGGCGAAAGGAGAAGTTCGGTTACGGTCACCCGGATCACGGTCAAAGTTAAGGATATGATCGAGGCCAAGATCCATTTCTCCACCTGTTGACGCTTCAGTAAGTTTTCCATCTTTAATGCCCTGGAAAACTTTTTCCAGCTGGTCACCAAGATAGACTGACAGAATAGCCGGTGGTGCTTCGTTTGCGCCCAGGCGGTGATCATTGGCTGCAGAGGCAATAACTGCACGCAGTAATGGACCGAATTTATGAACACCGCGGATGACCGCGCCACAGAACAGCAGGAAGTTCAGGTTGTCATGCGGTGTACTGCCCGGATCCAGCAGGTTGCCCTGTGTGGCGTTACCGACTGACCAGTTAACGTGTTTGCCAGAGCCATTGATACCAGCGAATGGTTTTTCATGAAGCAGGCAGACAAAGCCGTGTTTTTTGGCTGTGCTTTTTAACAGTGTCATCATCAACTGCTGATGATCTGCAGCAATATTTGCTGCTTCGAAGTAGGGTGCGATTTCAAATTGCCCAGGGGCAACTTCATTATGATGTGTCTTGGCAGGAATGCCCAGTTTATAAAGTTTGTCTTCAAAGTCCTGCATAAAAACCTGAACACGTGCTGGAATCGCGCCGAAGTAATGATCGTCAAACTCCTGTCCTTTTGCCGGAGGGGCACCGAAAAGTGTACGGCCAGCTAATAACAGGTCAGGTCGGCTATTGGCAAAGTTGGCGTCAACCAGGAAGTATTCCTGTTCCGCGCCACAGCTTGAGCTTAATGGAGCTATATCAGTTTCACCCATTAAGCGAAGTACTTTTTGTGCTGCATCATTCATTGCTTCGTTAGAGCGCAAAAGTGGTATTTTTTTATCCAGCGCTTCACCAGTCCATGACATAAACACACAGGGAATCATCAAAGTCGCGCCATTATCTGTATGCATGATGTAGGCAGGGCTTGTTGTATCCCAGGCGGTATAACCTCGTGCTGCATTGGTCATACGGATACTGCCGTTAGGGAACGACGAACCATCGGGTTCACCTTTAATTAACAGGCTGCCGGTAAATTCAGTAATCGCATTACCGTCAGAATTGGTGATAATAAAACCATCGTGTTTTTCTGCGGTGACATTGGTCATCGGATAGAAAATATGAGAGAAGAATTTACAGCCTTTTGAAACAGCCCATTCTTTCATTGCTGCAGCAACCACATCTGCAGTAGCGGGGTCCAGCGGGGCACCTGTTTGTACTGTTTTCTTGACAGATTTAAAAGCGTTCTTGGAAAGCGCCCATTCCATTCTTGCCAGGTTAAATACATCCTCTGCCCATATTTTTCCTAGCTTGTCAGGCATTGATACGGCTGTAGGCTTACGGTTTGTTATTTGAGATATTGCTTGCAAGCGAGATTTGTTACCACTCATTTTCTTCTTCCTCAACTAAGGTTTATTAAATTAATTTCGAAATATATTCGTTGTAATCATGTTTTTATCTATTGGATAACAGGCTTCAACTAAATATATTCCTGACTGACGTAACATCTGTCGGTATAACTGGATGACATAATGAATATGTTTTAAGCAATAAACGTACCAACTACTCACTCTTTTTCATCTATATCTACAGATGCCAGTTAAAATCACGCTTGCAAGGAAAACCGGAAATAATTAGCTGTTGCATTGTGGTGCATAAATGCGGATTTGTGAACCATTAAAGTGCGGGACGCACGAAAATGGTGCGCGTTTTATAGGTTTTTAACGCTGTTGTCCCATTCCATGCCTCTAACAGTTAACGGGGCAGCAGTGGGTTTTTTAATAAAAAAGTCTCTCCCTGAGTTTTATTGTCCCAGTTCGCTCGTTAAAGCTACCGCATCCTCGGCACACCGCTTCGCTGCTCCTCGGTAACTGCTCCTGCGTTACCCTACTACCGTACGTCCTGTACATATGCATTGCCCTACTACCGTACGTCCTGTACATATGCTATCGCCCCTTACCTACATCCATGTAGGCAAAACTATGCACTTTTAGTGCAAGACTTTAGTGTGATATTGTCATCCTGAACGATAGTGAAGGATCTTGAAGGCTAGTGTTAAGATCCTTCACTATCGTTCAGGATGACAGAAAACTATTATATCGATGGCTCTAAAATGGCGGTGCTCTTAAAGAGAACGATTTTTAATCGTTATAAATCAACCTATGGACTTTCAGTCCATAGTCATTGAGTTTCTGTTATAAATAACTAAATTTTAACATACGACTTCAATTAGGCGGCGTGTAGAAAACACGTCATAATGAGGTAACATGAAAAGACCTGGTTGCTGAAAAAATCGTCAGCATTTTTTTAGCGTGGACTGTTTCGTAAAGCAGCAAACTAAATACTATAATTACTCACATGAAATGGTCAGTTATTAAGAAAGAATTGCGCTATAAAGGCTTTTTCCAGTTAACGGAAATTAGCTTGCAACATGACTTGTTCGCCGGCGGGCAGAGTCCGGTGCTTAGGCGGGAGTTAATTGACCGGGGACATGCAGTGGTCGTGCTGCCTTATGATCCGGTGCGGGATGAGGTGATACTAATCGAACAGTTCAGGATTGGTGCCGGCGAGGATGAAACCGGGCCATGGCTGATTGAGGCTATAGCGGGTTATAAGGAAGCAGGTGAATCAGCAGAAGATGTCGTGCACCGCGAAGCGTATGAAGAAGCGGGATGTAAACTGAGTGAGCTTGAGTTGATGCATCAATGTTATTCCAGTCCGGGCGGTTCAAGCGAGCAGCTGCATATTTTTTTTGCACGCACAGACAGTTCTGATATAAACGGGATACACGGGCTTGACGATGAAGGTGAGGATATTAAGGTGCATGTGATAAGCAGTCAGCAGGCATTTTCATGGCTGGACAGCGGTCGTATTGATTCAGCAATGCCCATCATCGCTTTGCAGTGGTTTCGTATTAACCGCGAACGTATACGCAAACAATGGCTAAAATAAGGTTGTTTACCCGTGTTTAAAAAAATAATTCTTCCGTTATTATTACTGCTGTTTTTCTGGTTCGTGGTTTCTAATAATGATGCCAAAACCATTATCGCCGGTATTGCTATCTTTATAATCGGCATGCACTACATGGAAAATGGTTTTAAGTTATTCAGTGGTGGTGCACTGGAAACCATCCTGGAGAAATTCACCAGCACCACACCAAAAGCAATTGGCACCGGGTTTCTGGCAACCGCCGTGGTACAGAGCTCTTCACTGGTATCGGTTATTATTATCTCTTTTCTGTCGGCAGAACTTATCGGGCTGACGCAGGCTGTTGGTGTTGTTTTTGGTTCTAATATTGGTACCACAACGACTGCCTGGCTGGTTTCATCGCTCGGTTTAAAAATAAAAATTGCGCACTACGCATTGCCGATGTTGATCTTTGGTGTGGTAATGCAATTCTCCAGGCACACTGCTTATAAAGGGGTTGGTAGTGTGTTGATCGGTCTGGGTTTTATTTTTCTGGGCATCGCCTATATGAAGGAGGGCTTCGAAACGCTTAAACAGGGCCTTGACCTGGCAGAGTATGCCATACCGGGTTACCTGGGTGTGTTTGTTTATATTGCATTTGGTGCGATCGCAACCGTTGTTATTCAATCCAGTAGCGCCACCATGGCGATAATTATTACTGCACTGGCAACAGGGCAAATTGACTATATTAATGCGCTTTCCCTGGCCATCGGCGCAAATGTCGGCACTACCGTAACAGCGGCAATCGGGGCGGTCGCGTCTAATAAAAACGGCAAACGTCTGGCTGTTGCACATTTAATATTTAATATGGTTACCGCTTTGATCGCGGTGATTTTTCTTTACCAGTTAAGAGACCTTGTTGATAAGTTAGCGCCGATCTTTTCAATATCAGAGACAGACGTTGCCATGAAGCTGGCGCTTTTTCATACCTTGTTTAATGTTATCGGTGTGCTGGTAGTCGCGCCATTCATAAAACCCCTGGTCAGATATTTACGGACTTTATTCGTCACTAAAGAGAAAGGTCGTGGTAGAGCAAAATATTTAACCAAAGAAGTGATGGAGTTGCCGTCTACCGCGATAGTCGCGATCAGGAAAGAAACCATACATCTTTATGATAAGTCTCTGGAGGCCATCGTGCATGCAATGAACCTGCATAGAAGTGATATTTTTTCAGACGAAGACATTAATGAAGTTGTTGTACACTCTGTTGCTCTGATAAAAATTGATATTGATAAAACGTATCAGAATGAACTGAAAAATTTATATGGTGAAATTATTCATTACGCTTCGATGACGCAAAGTAACATGGACCAGGAAGATAATAATAAGATTTATGAGTTGAAATTAACGGCCAGAGATATAATCGAGATGGTAAAAGATGTTCGCGAGTTACAAAAAAACCTGAATTACTACTCGAAGAGTCACAACACTGTCATAATCAATGAGTATAATAAGCTGCGTTCACAATTGGTCGCTGTTTTGCGCAGCATTCAACAGATCAGGGATGATGAGCAGATTATAGCTAGCGAAGAGGAAATTCTTACCAGGATTGAAGTGCAAAAAGAAATCGCTATGGATAATGAAAAAGCATTAAATCTAAATATAGATACCTTGATTAGAGAAAACAAAATCAACTCATCAATGGCGTCTTCTTTGATAAATGATGTTGGTTTTACTTTTAGTATCTGCAGGAAATCACTTAAATCTGCTGCCGTATTATGGGTAAAAGAGGAAGAAATTAAACAGCTGGGAGATGAATATGCAGATTAGTAAAATTATGCAGAAGCTGGACGATTATTTCAGCCTGTCAAAAATCAAGCAAAACGAAAAAAACGATAAATTACTGAAAATAATTAATAATCTGCAGCAAAAAAAATCTGAACTAAAAGCAGAAATGATAGTGGAAAGTGAAAAGGATGATACCAGTGAAGAATTTTATAAGTTACAAAAGAAGTTAAAAGTGGTGTCTAAACTGCTTAAAAAAGCAAAACAGCATAATGCACCAGAAGAGGAAGAAAAAACATAAACAAAACAATTTTTATCCGCAAATGAACGCAAATACACGCAAATAAAAAGCAACTTCTTTTGTAGTAACGATAAGGCTGGGCAGGATTTTTTTGCCCAGCCTACAAAACACTCTTCATTTTAAAAAGTTTTTATTTGCGTGTATTTGCGTGTATTTGCGGAAAAATGCTTTATAAATACCGAAAGTAGACATATACGGCGCTGATAGCGACGGATCCCAGCATCAATGGAAAGGCCATCAACATGAAAGGCAGAAACCGAATCGGTTGACCTGAGCGCTCAGCAAACCCTGCTACGATTAGATTGGCGCTGGCACCGACCAGGCTGCCGTTTCCACCCAGACAGGCACCAAGTGCCAGTGACCACCAGATAGGCACTAATTCTTCAGCGCCGCCAAAACTTGCTGCCATGTTTTTAATCAATGGAATCATCGTTGCGACAAAGGGAATGTTATCCACGATAGCCGAGGCTACTGCAGAAACAAATAAAATTGAAAGAGCAGTCACGGTTTTGTCGCCATCGGTCAGTTCTATTACATGACGCGCTACTGTTCCTAGCAAACCGGTGCTTTCAAGGCCATAGACCAGGATAAACAAACCGATAAAAAAGAAAATAGTGATCCATTCCACTTCGCCTAAAGCCCTGGCAACCAGCTCGCTTTGTTTTTCCTGATTATGAGGCAGACAGTTCAACACGAGCAATATTGCTGCGCCGAACATGGCTATCGTTGCCGGCTGGTAGCCATAATCATGGCCAAAAATAAAACCGAACATGACCAGCGTTATGACAAGCAGCGATTTTTTAAGTAAAGCCCAATCTTTAATGGCATCAATTTCACGGTACTGCATGACTTTCTCAATCAGCTCAGGATCTGCCTTCAGGTGCCGCCCCCAGATAAAATAGATGGGAATAATGGTGACCAATAATATAAAGATCGAAATCGGTGCCAGGTTAAACAGAAAATCATTATAACCAAGGCCGGTCGCTGAACCGATCATGATGTTCGGTGGGTCACCAATCAGGGTCGCTGTGCCACCAATGTTAGAAGCAAAGATTTCTGCAAACAAATAAGGATAAGCGCTTAATTTCAGCGTATCGGTAATCAGTAAAGTAACGGGTGCGATCAATAATACCGTGGTGACATTATCCAGCATGGCTGATAATACAGCGGTGACAAACATCAGCATCACCAGTATGCCCCAGGGATCGCCTTTGACCACTTTCGCGGAGCGAATCGCAAGGTATTGAAATACACCGGAATCACGCGTAATACCCACAATGATCATCATGCCGGTGAGCAGTCCAATGGTATTGAAATCGACGCCCTGTACCGCGGCTTCCTGGGTAAGTACGCCACCAATAATCATCAACGCTGCCGCCATCATGGCGATAACGGCCCGGTTCAAACGTTCAGTAATGATCAATAAATAGGTTAAGACAAACAGGCTGCCCGCAAACAGGACAGGAGACAGGCCAAATATGACATCGGCTTGATGTGCGTTATGCATCTTTATTTTCTCCCGCTGTAAGTCCTGCTGCGAGTATTTTCTCACCGATTTCCCAGTAGGAGATCATGCCCAGTAATTTGCAGGTGCCGGGTTCCACAACCGGGATGCTGGCTCGCGTATTATAAAGCTGCATCATGGTTTCAGTGAGCGGCGTATCGGGTGCGACCGGTTTGATTTCGTGACTCATACAGATGGATATCGGCTGGTCTTTTACTTCTGCAAAGCGTTGAAACAGGTCATCAAATGATTCATGAATAAAACTGACGTTTCTCAATCCGTCGCGCATAAATACCGCTTTGGGAATGACCTGTTTCAGCAGGCAGTTGACGCCGAACATACCAACATAACAAAAATTTTCATCGACTACCGGTACGTTCCGGTAACGGTTTTTCATGATGTAATCGGCGGCGCGTCCAATAGTATCATCGGGGTTCAGGGTGGTTGGATTTGGATCCATTGCTCCTGCAGCGTTTGAGGTGTTCATAGTTGTACCTATTATTTTTTTAATTTTGTGTATTTATCGCAAACTAGCACATGGCATTTTTTTTATATTGACCTGTGTCATCTAATTTCATCGCTTACGGCCTGTTTTTCACCGGTTTAAAAAATAAGTCGAATAAATATGTTGGGCAAACCTTGTTATATCAATCTGTTAAGCATACTAATTTTCTTTTTGATACCACCTTTTCCTGTTGATTGAAATGGGCTTCATTTCTTTAACTTTGTGTGGTTTGGCATAGCTACTATTGCGTACGTGCATTTAAAAAGATAAGATTGTAGCGTATTTTATTTTTTGATTTATATCAATGTTTTAACGGAAGGCTCTTGTATTATCACATTTGAAAATTAATTTTTTCATGGTTAATCGCAGGATTATTTTATAAATGATGATTTTTGCGAGAGAGTTTTAATTCAAAATCCTGTGGAGGAGATAAAATGAAATCTTTATTTACTGCAGTAGCAGCTGCTGCAATATTAGTTGTATCAACATCTGCCAGTGCCTGGTGGAATGATAATAACAATAGCAATAGCAATTGGAACAATAACAACAGATGGAACAATGACGGCTATGGATCCGGTTATGGTGATGGTTCCGGCGACGGTTCCGGTGATGTCGATGGCAGCTTTAACTTCAACATGAGCGGTAGTGGCAGCGGTCGTGGTCGCGGTAATGCTCGTAATGAATATTACGGCAATGGTTATAACAACATGGATAATCGCTGGGACAATAACAGTGGTTACTACAATAATCGTGGTTATGGTCGTCCATACTACGGTCCTGGTCCTGGTTATTATGGTCCTGCGCCTGCTCAGGCCGCACCGGCTCCAGCACCAGCGGCACAATAGAAACAGTTTATGGACTATTGAGATAAAAAAAGCAGGTTGATCATTCAACCTGTTTTTTTTATTGTGCATTATTTTTCGGCTATTAATTAAAAGGGAGGACCAGCATGCAGGCAAATGTTACAGTTGAGATCAAAAAAAGACATACCGGTATTCTTCAATCGCTGATGCAGGAATTTGAACAACATCGGCTACCCAGGCTGTTAAGGCTTAAAGATAAAGTTGATTGCGGTGAAGCTCTCAACGAGATTGATATAGAATTTTTATGTAAGGAAATGAAAGATGCCAGTGTTACAATGCATTTAACGGTTATCTATCCGGAGTTGCAGGAGTTCTGTTTGTCTATGGGGCATCTGTGTAAAGAAATTAGTGATGAAGCACTGGAAAACGAGATGAGTTAAACCTGCAGTATTTCAAACCTGGTCTGACAGTTAAAAACTAAAAAAACATTTCACCACAGAGGGCACAGAGAACACAGAGAAGAATGGCACTTACTTAAGCCGAAAAATGCACATTATCTTAGTGAATTCGTCATTGCGAGGTACGAAGCACTAATTTTACCTGGAGTAAAATTGAGCGTTTGTAAAACGACCTATAAGGTAAATTACATGGATGTAATTTATAATCTCTTGCAGATAGGCACCAGACGCTAATAGATTGCCGCGCGACCGCTCGCAATGACAGGGGTTTCAGCTTAAGTAAGCGCCATTCAACACAGAGAAAACAATTACTACACTTGTTTTGTGCCGTAGGCACAACAAACAATAAAAGGTTTTCCTCTGTGTTCTCTGCGCCCTCTGTGGTGAAATTTTTTTAATTGTAAGTTAATAAGCAAGCCGTTTACACGTGGGCAAAAAAGTGTGCCCACCCTACAAAAACTGGCAAGATCCTTCGGCTGCGCTCAGGACGACAAACTCAAGCTATTATGCAGCTTGAGTTTGTCGGTTTACTGTCCCTGTTCCAGTACCCATCGGATCGCACGATGGGTAAGTTTATGGGCAGACGTTACGCCTAGTTTTTTCTTGATATGTGCCTGATGAGTTTCAATGGTTTTAACGCTTATATTTAGCTGTTTAGCCATCTTGCCCGGCGCAACACCCTGGCCTATCATCTCAAATACCTGCAGTTCCCGGTTCGATAAGGCGCCGATCCCCCGTTGTTTGTCATCGCTGCGGCTGACCATATTGTTCAGTATTCTCTCGGTCATCTGTTCACTTAGATAGACTTTGCCTTTGAGTACCTGGCGAATAGCCTGAATGATTTTTTCCTGTGCTTCCTGTTTGTTGATATAACCTCGTGCCCCTGCGGCCAGAACACGTTCGGCGTATAGTGATTCATCATGCATTGAAGCGACCAGCATGAAAATTTCGCTGTTACGTGCTTTGATGTGTTCAATCAGGTCCAGGCCGCTACCCCCGGCCAGCGACAGGTCGATAATAGCCAGGTCAGGTGTGATCGAGTCCAGCAGGTGTAAAGCCGAGGCCATATCGCCTGCTTCGCCACAGACTTCGAGATCGGGAGTATCACCAATAAGCTGGGCAAACCCGGCACGTACCAGCGGGTGGTCATCGACAATCAGAATACTGGGCATCAGTTACTTACCTCAAGATTGATCGGGAACCGGCAGCATACCCTGGTGCCACGATTGCCGTCGGGGTTGATGCTGATCTCACCGTCAAACAGGCCGCAGCGATGTCTCATAATATTTAATCCCAGGCCGGACGAGCCCTCAAGATTGAGCGGTATGCCGATGCCATTGTCAATAATTTCCAGTACGCCATGATCCTGTTCGATTTTTAGTGAAACATTAATTTGACTGGCATCGGCATGTTTAACCGCATTGTTCAGCGATTCCTGTACGATGCGGTACAGGTGGGTGGCGGTAGAATCGTCGAATAGCAGGACAACATTATCGATCCGGAGTTTTATCGGAATTTGACTCTGCTGTTCAATGTTTTCTGTTATTTGCTGTAGAGATATCATGAATCCATCAGCGTAGATCTGTACCGGCATCAGCCCGCGTGAAAGCGCACGTACCTGGGTCAGGGCTTCATGCAGTCCACTGGCCAGTTGAGTGGCCAGTTCATGTTCCGGTCTGCTGGCCTTGTTCAACAGGCTTTGTGCCAGCATGCTCAGCCCGGTGAGCTGCTGGCCGAGACCATCGTGCAGCTCTTCACCGATACGTTGTTGTTCACGGGCCGGGATGGCCAGGATTTCCCGC
>Ga0164313_10000615_pt1 | contig 29387 bp, 24 predicted proteins | sample GuaBasSedimGuay4_FD_113735 | JGI IMG/M metagenome (GOLD analysis project Ga0164313, IMG submission 113735) | Subseafloor sediment microbial communities from Guaymas Basin, Gulf of California, Mexico - Guay4, Core 4569-4, 0-3 cm | ecosystem: Environmental > Aquatic > Marine > Hydrothermal vents... | reverse complement strand
TGTTACTTTCAGAACGGTGCTCACCTTCCATACCCATGGCGACCATTTCGGCAGACGTGCCCGGTCCGGCAAAAGTCATGGTTGAGAAAATTAAAACGGCAATGCTTAAAATTAATCGGTTCATTTGTGCTCTCCAGCGATAATAATCGTTGTAAATAATACTCTAAAACCCGGCTGAATCGACAGGTTTTGGATTCTGTCAGCGTTTTACTATACCCAGAACAGATATCAGTTAATATTTTACATTAACTATTAGTTATTTATTATTGTTTTCTCTATATATTCTCAATTCAGTTAATAACCAATCTCCAGCGTATACAGGCTCGTACCCCGGACAGTGAATTTTATATTTCTCACCGGACAACTTACTTTTTGTGGCGGCGTATTTTATGAAGTCCTCGGTCGTTTCAATTTTATCTTTGTAATACTCATATTTCAGATTGATGTGGTCCCTGGCCTCAAGACCATCATAAATTCGGCCATTGCGGTCATATTGGCAGTCAGTATTTGCCACATAATCCAACAGGTGATTGATCTCCTGTTGTGTATCGGCATTTGCCGAAGCTACAATCAGCATAGAAGTCAGCATAAGCAATTTCAAATTACGCAAATGATTAAGTCCTTTTTGTGTGCCTGAAGGGGAGTCAACTTGAGCCAAGCACGCCCCAGGGCCGTGACAAAACCGGCACCCCTGTTGAGCGTGTGTTTACCGGCCCAGTTCCGGTGCTAACACCGTCCATACATTTTCCAACAACACGGGTTGGCCCTTTTCGTTGGGGTGGATACCATCAGCTTGCAGCATACCGGGCTCAAAAACCACGCCATCCATGAAGAATGGCACAAGTAATGTGTCGTATTCAGCGGCAAGATCAGTATAAATGGATTCAAACTGTTGCAGATAAGCCGCACCATAATTTGGCGGCAACCTGATACCGGTCAGCAGCACCTGGGCACCGGCCTGTTTGCTGTACTGGATCATGCGGGTCATATTTTGACGTGTGACGTCAGGGTTGATACCACGCAGACCGTCATTACCGCCTAATTCGATAATGACAATTTCGGGTTGATAACGATCGATCAATCGCGGCAGACGTGCCAGGCCACCCTGTGTTGTGTCACCGCTGATGCTGGAGTTGAGAATGCGATAGGAATGACCATTTTGTTCAAGACGAAGTTCAAGAAGATTTACCCAGGAATGCTCACGGTCCATGCCATAGCCGGCGCTCAGGCTATCACCCAGGATGAGCAGGACCGGTGAATCCGATGCAGAAACAGAGCATGGAATTAAACCCACAATGGATAGCAGAAGCGATAAAATGACTCTCATGAATACCTCAAAATCCGAACAAAAAAAATATGCCCTAAAAGCCAAGGATCTCAGCAAAATAGTGACCAGCCCCGAAGGCATGCTGACCATACTAGACCAGGTCAGCCTGCAAGTCAGTCATGGTGAGCGAATTGCCATCATCGGCGCCTCCGGTGCAGGCAAATCGACCTTGTTGGGTTTACTTGCGGGGCTCGACCTGCCCACATCAGGAAAGGTCTGGCTGGGTGAAAGTGAATTGACCGCACTGGATGAAGATGGCCGTGCGGCCTTGCGTGCCGATGAGGTCGGTTTTGTGTTCCAGTCTTTTCACCTGATCCCATCACTGACTGCGGTGGAAAACGTCATGTTACCGCTGGAATTGGCAAACCATGACCAGCCTTTACAGGCGGCGATGCAGGCCCTGGAAAGCGTGGGACTGGGCGAACGTGCCGGGCATTATCCCCGTCAATTATCAGGTGGTGAAAAACAGAGAGTTGCCATTGCGCGGGCCTATGTCATCCAACCCACTGTCCTGTTTGCAGACGAACCAACCGGAAACCTTGATCATCAAACGGGTGAGACGGTGATCGACATCCTGTTCCGCATGAACCGTGAGCACGGCACCACATTGGTACTGGTCAGTCATGATCGGGATCTGGCCGAACGCTGTGACCGTATCATCAGGATGGAGGCCGGTCACATCCAACTACCACAGCAAACCATCGAAGAGGTTTCGATTTGAAATCGTTCGCGCTTGCCTGGCGCCTGCTATTGCGGGACTGGAAATCCGGGGAACTGACCGTTTTGGGTCTGGCCCTGACGATTGCGGTTACTTCATTAACTGCTGTTGCTTTTTTAACCGACCGTGTGGGTCATGCAGTTGAATTGCGCGCTGCCGAGTCCCTGGCGGCTGATCTGCGTTTGGGTTCCGGCCAACCATTACCTGAAAGCTATATTGAAAAAGCCGAACAGGCCGGTTTGCAGACCGCAGCTATGATTACCATGCCCAGCGTGGTATTCGAGCAGGATCGCAGTACGCTTTCAGCTGTGCGTGCTGTGTCCAATGCTTATCCATTGAGAGGACGGCTCAAAACGTCCCCGAAGTTGCTCGCTGAGGCAGAAGAAACAGACCAGATCCCAGGCAGAGGTGAAGCCTGGGCGACCACACGCTTGCTGGCCAGGCTGGGTACCGATACCGGTGCAGTCATCACAGTTGGCAAGGCCAGTTTCAAAGTAACAAAAGTGCTGGATTTCCGACCTGACCAGGGCTGGCAGTTCGTCGACCTGGCACCAACATTGCTGATCAATATTGCGGACCTTGAAAAAACAGCATTGATCCAACCGGGTAGCCGCGTCAGTTACCGCAACCTGTTTGCCGGTCCCCGCGATGACATCGAAAACTTCAAACCACAGCTGGAATCACTATTGGCTGCCGGCGAAAAACTCAGCGATATCAAAGATACCAACCCACAAATCCGCTCTGCCATGGATCGCTCCGGTCGCTTTCTCAACCTGGCTTCACTGGTCAGCGTGTTATTGGCCGCAGTGGCCGTCGCAATGGCTGCGCGACGCTATGCCGTCCGTCACCGTGACCGGATTGCACTGCTGAAGTGCCTGGGTTCACAACAGGCCTTTATTCTCAGGTTGAACCTGCTCCAGATGACCATGCTGACGCTGATCGGGGCTGCCGCAGGTATCGTGCTGGGATACTTTGCTCAGGAAGCCCTGGCCTGGATCGCACGTGACCTGATCGCGCAGGAATTACCCGCACCGGGTGCTTCTCCCATTTTACTTGGCCTGGTCACCGCCCTGTTTATATTGTGCGGATTTGCCTTACCGGATCTTATCCAAATGGGTAAAACACCGGTATTGCGTGTCCTGCGCCATGATGTTGAACCACCCCCCATGCGCTATGGGATCAGCTACATCGCGGGCATGCTCGCAGTGCTGGCCTTATTACAGTGGATGGTGCGGGATATAGGACTGGTGCTTGGAATTGCCGCCGGTGCCGCCGGTACATTTGTGGTCCTTGGCCTGGCTGGCTGGCTGCTGGTCAAGGCCACCGGTCGTTTTCGTGGTGTCGCGGGTGTAGCCTGGCGCTACGGTCTTGCCAACCTGAACCGGCGGGGTCGTGAGAGCGTTGTGCAGGTCGTGGCCTTTGGTCTGGGCCTGATGGTGTTGATGTTACTGACCCTGGTAAGAAATGACCTGATGGACACCTGGCGTGACAGTCTGCCGGCCGATGCACCCAACCAGTTCCTGATCAATATCCAGCCCTTTGAGGTCCCGCAGATGCAGGAGTTTCTTACCACGCGAAACATGGAGGTTCCGCGTTTCGTACCGATGGTACGGGCCCGTATGACCGCCATCAATGGCGAGGATGTTGACCAGATCAGTTTCGAGGATCCCCAGGGGGAACGCTGGGCCAAACGGGAGTCCAACCTGAGTTTTGGAGACGAAATGCAGATTGGCAACCAATTGACCGAGGGTGAGTGGTGGCAGGCCGGCAGCGAAACTCATGAAGTGTCCGTTGAAACTGATTTTGGACGTGAACTGGGTGTAAAACTCGGTGATGAGATCAGCTTTGACATAGCCGGTGAGCCTGTCAGCGCCACGGTGACAAGCTTCAGAACAATTGAGTGGGACACGTTTCGACCCAATTTTTTCATGGTCTTCTCAGCTGCAACCCTGGAAGCTTACCCGGCAAGCTATATCAGTGCTTTGTATGCAGGCCCGGAAGATGACGGAAAAATCATTGAGCTGATGCGAAAATTTCCAAGTGTGACCGTTATCGATCTCGATGCATCGCTGGCCCAGATCCGGGATGTAATGGACAAGGCATCTTTGGCCGTACAGGCAGTCTTTTTGTTTACATTGCTTGCCGGGCTGGCCGTTTTATGGGCTGCCGTACAATCGAGCCTGGATGAGCGTAGTTTTGAAAGTGCAATTCTGCGTACGCTGGGCGCATCGAGAAAAAGGGTGCTTTCGGGTGTCGTGGTTGAATTTGTGGCCATCGGTCTGCTGGCCGGGCTGCTGGCTTCTACAGGAGCCAGCCTTGCCGCATGGCACCTTGCGGTCAACGTCTATGAACTCCAATATCACTTCAGCCCTACCCTGTGGCTGGCCGGCCCAATACTGGGTATGTTGTTTGTGGGTGCAAGTGGATTGGCGGCGACCTGGCGGGTGGTTACACATTCACCGGTTAACGTATTGAGAGCTACCTGAAAAAACCAGCTAATATTCGTTTTCACTACCAAACACATCGGTCAACTGCGTTATAATTCGCAAAACACCATGGGGATAAGAAATGCGTAAAATCAATCAGTCTCTTTTAAGTTCAGTCATTATTGCCTCTCTCGCTGCCGCCTCGTCTAGCCCGGTAATCGCCCAGGAAGAACAACTCATACTTGAGGAAGTCATCGTGACTGCCCAGAAGCGTGAGCAATCATTGATGGAAGTACCGGTTGCTGTCAGTGCAATTTCCGGTGAGCAAATGCACGACCTGCTCTCTTCTGCAGAAAATATTCGCGCCTTGAACGGACGTGTTCCCAGTCTCGTGGTTGAGTCATCCAACGGTCGTCAGTCGCCCCGTTTCTATATCCGCGGGCTGGGCAATTATGATTTCGATGTCAACGCCAACCAACCGGTTTTGATGACCTTTGACGAAATCGCCCTGGAAAACTCGGTTCTCAAAGCAATCCCTGTGTTTGATATCGAGCGGATCGAGGTGCTCAGAGGCCCACAGGGCACCCTGTTTGGACGCAACACGACCGCCGGTATCGTCAAGATCGATTCGGTCAGACCTGACGCGGAAGCAAGCGGTTATGGCATGTTGTCTTACGGCAGTCGCGGCACAATGGCCATGGAGGGTGCAATCGGTGGTGGTTCGGAAACCGTTTCCGCCAGGTTGTCCTTGAAATACCTGACACGTGATAACTGGATTGATAATACGGTTAACGGAGCCGGAGACGATTTCGGTGAATTCGATGAGAAAGCCTGGCGTCTGCAGGTGTTATTCGAGCCGAATGATAGTTTCAGTGGCCTGTTTAAATTACATGGCTTTGACCAGAAAGGAAGCCACCCCCAGATTTTCTATGCCAATGCCTTTGAGGTCGGTACAGTGGGTCTGCGAAAAGGATTTGACGAGAAAATCGCCTCACAGGATGCTGCCGCTGGCTTCGAAATGGATCATATCGGTGCTGCGGCCAACCTGGTGTTTACTTTCGGCAGTGGTATGACCCTGACCTCGATTACAGGCTATGACGAGGTGGAAAGCTTCAGTCGTGCAGATATCGACGGTGGCCTCCTCGGTGGACCGGAAGTCATTGGAGAACTGGGCAGGCAGGCATTTTTCAGCGTGGCATCGGGTGACGGTCTTAAAGATCACAACCAGTTCACCCAGGAATTTCGCCTGGCACACCAGGTTGGAAATACATTCTTTCAGTTAGGTGCATTTTATTTCAAGGAAGAACTTGAAATTGAATCTGTAAATTTTGACACGTCAACCGGCTTAGCTACTGATTCAACTGTTGTCGATCAGGATACCAAGTCACGGGCGGTTTTCGGTCATGTCGCATATGACTTCAATGACCAATGGACCATGACAGGTGGCTTACGCTACACCAAGGACAACAAGGATCTCGAAGTGATACCTGGTCTGGGATCTTTCGCCCCTGCCGCGACCATTGAAAAAGACGACGATTATGTTAACTGGGATCTGTCGCTGGCCTACGATGTCAACAATGACTGGATGGTTTATGGCCGTGCCGGTAATGCATCGAGAGGACCGGTTACATTGGGGCGGTTCGGCTTCACCAGCACGGCTGATACTGAAACATTGACGTCGTTTGAACTGGGTTTCAAGAGCACCCTGTATGACGGGCGCATGCGTTGGAGTGCTGACATCTATACCTTTGGCATTGACGATCAGCAATTGACCGCCACGGGTGGTGTTGGAAATACCAACTCGATACTGAATGCGGATCATACCAAGGGCGCGGGTTTTGAAACTGAACTGGAAGTCTTGATAAGCGACAATTTCCGGCTCTCGGGAAATATGAGTTATAACGACACTGAGATCGATGACCCTAACCTTTTGGCGGAGCAATGTGGTTCAACACCCGGTTGTACCGGTCTGGACCCGGTCGTTGATGAATTTATGGGATTCTTCGGCCCGGTGACCCTGGTCTCGGTCGATGGCAATCCATTGCCACGGGCACCCAAGTGGTTGTTCAATGTGATATTTGATTTCTCCAAGCCCATTAGTTCGGGTGAACTCTACTTCATAAATGACTGGAATTACCGTAGCGAGTCAAATATCTTCCTCTATGAATCTGTCGAGTTTGTTGCTGAAGAGCGCTGGCTGGGTGGTCTCAGAGCAGGCTGGAGGAATCAATCAGGTCATTTGGACGTCGCATTGATCGGCAGAAACATAACCGATACAGTCACCTCTGATGGCGCGATCGACTTCTTGAACCTGACAGCTTTCGTTAACGAACCTGCATACTGGGGTGGCGAAGTTACGTTCACCTGGTAAGCAGTTTTATAAAAACCCGGTGACATGCATTTACGCTGCATGTTGCCGAGAAAATCGCCAGCTGGTCCGGGCAAAACTGGTTACAGCGCCCTGCACTGGGTGATTTTGCGTTTTAAGTTAGTTTTTTCCTGCTCGCTTAGAAAACCCATATCCAGGCCATCACGCTGAGACTGGTGTACCTGCTCACGGGTGAGCCCTACTGCCGGCGCAGCAATATCATATTCATGTGAAATATCGATCGCACTAATACCCGGATCATCGGTGCTCAAACAAAATTTAACACCGCGGTCAGCCAGTTGCCTTATCGGGTGTGAAGTATAGTTTTTAACCAGACTGGTGTGCAGGTTCGAGGTCGGGCAACATTCCAGACCAATACCATGCTCTGCAAGGTAGTCGACCAGGGCCGGGTCCTCGATAGCACGGAAACCATGACCTATGCGCTCGGCCCCAAGCAATTGAATTGCCGACCAGACACTTTCGGGACCGTCAGCCTCACCTGCGTGTATGGTCACGTGCAGGCCGGCATCCCTGACACGTTCAAAGTGTTTCTGAAATAGCTGAGCCGGATAATTGAACTCATCGCCGGCCAGATCCACCGCCACAATGTGGTCACGATGGGCAAGGATCGCATCCAGTTCCTGCATACAGGCCTCGACCCCATAGGTACGACTCAGGATACCTATGATATTGGCGCGTACACCAGTGTCTCTCTCAGCTGCACGAATACCATCTGCGCAAGCTTCCATGACTTCAGCTGGATGCATGCCATGCGATTGCGCCATAAACAATGGACTGTAACGCAGCTCGATATAATCGATACCTTCAGCCTTTGCGTCCTCGACATTTTCGTAAGCCACCCGCCTACAGGCATCTGCATCGACCAACACGGCAGTCATATGCTCGAAACGCTCAAAAAATGCCATCAAACCCGGCGTTGAACTATCAATATGTATATAGGGTGCCAAACCGGTCACGTCATGGGCCGGCAAGGCGATTCCGTGCTGATCGGCAAGTTCCAATATGGTTTCCAGCCGGATGCTGCCATCCAGGTGGCGATGCAATTCGGCCAGCGGCAGTGAGCTATCAATCATTTGGGTTTCTGTGTTTTGCCTGCGAGGTGATATTGTACAGACCTTTTGTGACTTTCCACTCACTTATGTCATCTCAGCGACTATACTTTCTGTTAACCCTCACCCATTCCTTTGCGAGACTGCATAACATATGAGCAAACCAATTGAGAACATCCTTAACGCAATCGGCAACACTCCCATCATAAAAATCAACAAGTTGTCACCAGCGGGTATCAATATGTTTGTCAAGGCCGAGGGATTTAATCCCATGGGCTCGGTCAAAGACCGTATGGCACTCTCCACCATTGAGGCCGCCGAGGCCAGTGGCGAACTCAAACCCGGGCAGACGGTCATTGAAGCCACCAGTGGCAATACCGGCATTGGTCTGGCCATGGTCTGTGCCGTTAAGGGATACCCCCTGGTGGTAACCATGGCGGAAAGTTTCAGTCTTGAGCGGCGAAAGATTTTGCGTTTCCTCGGTGTAAAAGTTATTTTGACGCCGGCGGAATTGAAGGGCACCGGAATGCTCGCAAAGGCAGTTGAACTGGCCAAGGCGCATGATTGGTTCCTGGTCAGGCAGTTTGAGAATGAGGCCAATGCAAACGCACACAGTCGTACGACAGCCCAGGAGATATTGAGTGCTTTTACCGATCAACAACTGGATTATTTTGTCACCGGCTTTGGTACAGGCGGAACACTCAAGGGCACAAGCCGGGTTCTGAAACAAGAAAGCCCGAATACCAAAGTCATCGTCTGTGAACCCGACAATGCGCAACTACTGGGCAGCGGCATACCCCAGAAAAGAGACCCTGACGGCAGCCCATCACAAAGCCACCCTAACTTTCGCCCCCACCTCGTACAGGGTTGGTCACCGGACTTCATACCCAAACTGGCCGAGGATGCCATTGCCGCAGGCACCATCGACCAGATAGTACCGATAGACGGCAACAAGGCATTGCAATTCACACGTGAACTGGCGCAAAAGGAAGGAATATTCTGCGGTGTATCCAGTGGTGCAACATTCACTGCGGCCATGGAAATAGCAAGCTCCGCGCCGGGTGGCAGCAATATCCTCTGCATGTTGCCAGATACCGGGGAGCGCTACCTGTCCACCCCGCTGTTTGACGATATCGCGGTGGAGATGTCCGAAGAAGAACTGGAAGTGTCCCGTTCAACACCCAACTACCGGTTTGACGCTGCAACCACGGGTAAAAAAACCACCAAATCAAGCAAGGATACTGAAGCACCACCCGCCCTGGATGAGCAGGCATTGGAATTTGTCAGCCAGGCCACATCTGATAAAGAAAATCCCATCGTGCTTTTCGCACTCGAGTGGTGTGAGTTCTGCTGGTCCGTGCGCAAGCTGTTCGCCAAACTGGACATTCCTTACCGGGCTATTGATCTCGATTCCGTTAAGTATCAGGAGAACAACCTCGGTGGCAAAATTCGCGCAGTATTGCTGGACCAACTGGGATCACCAACCATTCCACAAATCTACATAGACGGTAAGCATATAGGCGGTGCAACCGATCTTTTTGCTACCTTCAGCAACGGTAGCTTAAAAAAATTACTGACTGAGCAGAAAATCCATATGAAAGAAATGCCGGAAGACTTTGAACCCCTTTCACTATTGCCTGGCTGGCTGCACAAACGCTGAAAGGCCCGTTCACAAAGCATTCGTTTTAGCTATGACCTCTATAAGAATAATTGATTTCACTAACACTTGATAAACGTCCATACTCTCCCAAAATTAACAGGGTAATCACCTTACCCATCCATTTTTTAATTAACAGGAGATCTCTAAATGAGCCACCAAGTACCCCAGATTACATTCAAAACCCGAGTTCGTGATGAAAGCGTAGAAGGCTCCAATCCATTTCGCTGGCAAGATGTAACTTCCAATGAAATCTTTGCTGGCAAGAAGGTTATTGTGTTTGCCCTGCCAGGTGCTTTTACACCGACCTGTTCAAACTCACACCTGCCAGGTTATGAAGTGCATCATCAGGAGTTCCTCGACGCGGGTATCGACGAAATTTACTGCCTGAGTGTCAATGATGCATTCACCATGTTCCAGTGGGGTATCCACCAGGGTGTGGAAAATGTGAAATTACTGCCTGACGGCAATGGTGAATTCAGCCGCCTTATGGGCATGCTGGTGGCAAAGGACAACCTGGGTTTTGGCATGCGCTCCTGGCGTTACTCCATGCTGGTTGAAGATGGCGAAATCAAGAAAGTTTTCAGTGAAGCCGGCAAAGAGGATAACTGCCCTACTGACCCGTTCGAAATCAGCGGTGCAGATACCATGCTCAAATATGTTAAATCCGCCTAAGCCGGGCGTAAGTCATACTCTTCAGAAGTAACAGATATCATGTGAGCAGGGAGAAACCCCTGCTCACAAACCTGCAGATAATATGTGTGGTACCTGTTCCCTAAATACGGGATTTCGGCTTCTTGACCATCTTTCCACACTCGGTACATTTCCAGGCAACTTTTCCGGTTGACCTGTCCGGTTGATACCAGTTTTCACGTCTGACCCAGTTATGCTTGCACATCAGTTTGCCTATAAAGCCTGATTTCCTGGTGCTTGTTTCTTGGCTGTGCATGTCAGATTAATCACTTCTCAATTGGGTTTAAGGATTGCTTTCGCATAATTACCAACAACCAGCTTCGGCACCAGTATGTGTTCTCAGACCCGCCTGAGTCAAACTCATGGTGCCGCACCGGTCTGCGTCTTGTCCGGACGTTGGTGCCGCCTGTAAGGTGTAGGCCGTAGCCGACGGTGCAACGGTGAAAGTAAAGGTATAAAAAGCCGTATTCGCAGGCAGGGCAGCAGCTGCGTAACTGTTTGTCTGCGTAAAAACACGTTCCGCCTGACCTACGAATTCCAGTAAATCTGTCTGGGCGTCCGAACGCCTGCCCTTCCTGATACTCTGTTGATAACTCGGCAAGGCCAGTGAGACAAGGATTGCCATGATGGCAATGTCAATCATCAACTCAACCAGTGTGAAGCCGCGAATTTTCATACCATGTTTACCCTGCACCGTTCTCAGTCATCCGTTTCGCGCCATGATTGACGCCCCCTGATACCGGTTGACACTTCTTCTTCAGGTGAACCTGTATTCGGATCGATAAAGCCCGCTTTACCACCATCACCCGTATAGATAGTGACTGTTTCTTCCTTGCCATCCCTGAATACTGAATGTATGACCGTTGAGCCATCATCTTTCTTGGTTTCAGTTTTCACGTATTCGGTACCGTCGGCGTAGCTTGTTGTAGTTGTGGTTACAAATCCATCAACCGTAACTACGGTACCGATAACCGCCAGACCGCCTCCAAAAATGCCATCGGTGGGGTCGGCAGAACCAGGTGCCTTGTCTTCACTCTTCGCATCTGACTCAAAGTCTTCCGGTGGATCCTTGACCCAATCATCGTCTCCGTAGCAAACCTTGTTTGGATGATGCCAAAATACCGTGTATTCAGCCAGAACGTAATTAGTGAACTGCGCCTGCCTGACCCGCCAGCCATAGCGCTCATCGGGACCGTTAAATACTATCTGGCCAGGCGGTGTATCAGCTTTGATAAGTTGTAGCGTCAGTGAACCATTAAACCTTTCACCATTTGGCCCGAAAATACCTTTGCCCTTACCATTACCCTCATTAGTCTGATTCTTCATTGATCCATCATCGTTTACATTGTTAACACAACCTGTCTGGGTAGGAATCAGGCCGGCACGTATTATCCCGTCTTCCCACCAGTCCTTGGACTTGAATGCATCCAGCGGCAGGTTAAATATGAAGGTGTCAATATTCCCCCGGTTATAGGTGCTCAAGCCGTTAAGCAGAGTCTCAGCACTGGTTTCGCTGGCCAGATTCCCGTAGGTTTTCACATTTACATAGTCAGCCCCACCAACAGACAACTTGGCTGCCGGATTGAGATACTGATTCATTACCAAAATCTTAAACTCGGTTGTTACATCTAAAATGGCATTCGAGAGGTTGAAGACAGGGTCGCTCGCATTGAGCATATGCACACCGGTCACATCATATTTATCGTCGTACTCATGTACGTGTTTTACCTTGGCGTAATCCCCATATTCTCCATCAGTCGTGTAAGTGCTGCAGGTAATATCAAAATACTTTGTCTTGGCGGCCTTTTCCCCACAATTGCTATTCTCATGAAAGTCCGTCATAAACGCATAACCATCATCGAACCCATTTGCGGCAGTACAGTAACTGGTCGAGATCTCTTCCAACTCTTTGTCGACTTCCTTCTTTTTGGCACAAATATTTGAGCGCTTTTGCTCTATGCCTGTGGATTTTGCAGGTGGAGGATCAAAATAATAAATGTCATAGTCAAAATGCCCTCCGGATACACCAGGATCATCCGGCGGTGTAGGCACACCATCTATAACCTCAAGGTCAGGATGAAAAGCGTAAAGCGTGGTACTCAAACCTTCAGCCCTGACTAACAGTGGCTGGGAAAAAACACCACTTCCCAGGAATTTCGCCACCGGGATTCCACCGTTGTCGGCCAAATCGTCATCATCAAACGATTCATCCTGGTTCAAATCAAATATGGGTGCCTGGGGGGAACCACCGGTGTTGAACACCAATTCATGTAACCAGTTATCTCCCGTACCGAGGGTCGGATTGGTGGACAAGAAGTAAAAGCGACCGTTGTTGTAGAATGGCTTTTCACCCACAACACGCTCACCTGGCGGCAGCGCAACTCTCCAGCCTTCGTGATGCCCGCTACCTGCTGTCCAATCCGGTATATTGCTCGTTATGGTGCGAACAGCACCTTCATCATCACCGTCACCATAAGTCGATGGAGTCAGTGTTTGAACGAGAAGTTGGTTATTAGCATCAGGCGCACCATCCCAGATCCCATAGACGTAATGTGTGTCGGTAATTGCCTGATCACCTGATGTGAGTACGCGACCCGTGGCAAAGGCGACCATCATGCCACCCAGGGGGTGAGACTGAACTGCCGGTGCAGAGGTTATTGCCTGGACCGGGGACGTGATAAAAAGTAGGCTGGATGTATTATTAATTAAGTCAAATTTCCACATATTGCCGTCAATATCACCCGCATAGGCATACTCAGGTATAAAGTCACCGTCGGTATCATACAATGTGGGGGATGATAAACCGTTTGGTGTTGCTGATGAGCCTGATCCCGTATCAATGGCATTGATCAAGGCGCCCGTAACAGCATTTATAACATATAAAACTGCATGACCACTACCGGTATTCATGTAACCGTTGCCGACAATCACCACTGCAGTGCCATCAAGTCTTGTCAACATGGGCGTACCATAGGTATGACCCAAATCTTCGAAGGAAGTCGTTGCCGGTGATATTTCCCACAAAACTTTGTCGGCAACAGCGGTCTCATTGGCGGCCGTAGGTGTTGTGACATCCAGGGCGTATAAACCTGCACCACCTGCTCCCAGGCCACCAACAAGTATGGCTTTCGTTGCACCGGACACTTCCATGTTGGCAATGCTAATGGGGCCATCGACATAGTGGGTGTGAACATAGGGCTTTGCTGTCAGTTTATCCAACTTCGTGATTAACATCGAAGGGACATAAGCAAAATTCTCTGCGCCGGTGTTGGCATTAAATGCATGCAACATTCCGTCATTGGCACCCACGAACAGGGTTTGATTTACCGTATCATCCCAGTAATGGATATTTGAATGCTGGATATCACCGAGTACTGATTCACGCAGACGTAATGAAAGTCCATCAGGTTCCTCATTACTGCGGTCACCCCTGACATAGTTCAGGATATCTTCAGACCCAAGAGCTGTGCGCTCAGCTCCGGTCATGTTGGCCCAGCGAAATGGGCTGCCAATGGTGGCGATTTTTCGGCCCGTACTGTAATCCAGGTTGTCCAGCATCGATGCGGCTGTTACCAGCGTGGGATCCGCCTCGTCCCAGGGTCCGGTGGTCTGAATTCTTGCAGTGCTATTAACATCTTTGGCCAGTACATTGCCTGCCCAGGTGCTTTTACGAAAGTCAAGCTGGTAAAAGGCTTCCGAACCCGAAGACAGGTCAAAAAATGTCACTACCGGCCTTGAGATCCAGCCCGTTGGCTGTGAATCAGGTGTGAATTCGGGCGCTGCAAGGACAGGCCCTGACAGCATTACTGACATGCATCCAAAAAACAGACTTTGTTTTATTATGTTTTGCATGATTATTTTCTCCAAAATATTTCCACCAACATCACTGTCAGTGTGTAAACGATAATGCGTGCAGACGATATGTCGATTGCAATTGAACGAGACTGTTGCTGTCTCCCCCCCATGCACGCGTAGTAATTCTGAAAGTCGCGTAAACCCGGCTTGAATCTACGCTCGGGTCTGTACGGATTAATTCGATAATGTATTCAGGTTCGGCTACGATGCCCGCAATACCCGTGGTAGCCGTTATTCTCGCGCCGTTTACAACCGGGAACACCTCCGACTGTAATGGGTCGGTCGTGCTACACAGACCAGTGACACAATAGGGCTCTGATGTGGTTCTGAATGGCGCACCGGAAAGTTTTAGCGGTACAAATGGTGTGTCCCCGCTTTCGATATAGGCCTCGGCTTCACGCAAGGCACTCTCCGCCGCCTGGAAAGCAACATTGTGATTCTGCGAGTTACCCGCCATCCTCTCTTCCAAGGCGGTTACCTTCAGTGCACTGATCATGATGATGGTCAGAAGTAACAGCACGATGAGACCAATGATCAGTGCGATCCCCGATTGATGTTTTTGATATCCAGTCATGTTTAAGCGTCTGTTCACTTTATGGCAGCCGGTTGCGTAAGGTAACTGTAGAGGTAAAGTTACGGGTGATCCTGCCACCACCGGTGGTCAGGTTGGTCTCCAATGTACGTGCCACCACTGTCAGCCTGACACTGACGGCCTGCGCCATATTGGTGATACTTGCCGAATCAACGTAGTAGTTGGGAACATCATCATTGTCAGTATCTTCACCATACAGAATCTGCAGGTTTTCAATACCTTCAACCAGTTCGGTATTCACCCCGTTGACACTTCTGAAAAGCGCTGGAGCACCGGAGGAACCGTTTCCGATGGAATATATGGTTGTGGTGGGCAGGGTTGCAACTGCGGGAGCGCATTCACTGGTCTGCCATATGACCGTGACCGTGTCAGAGTTATTCAAGCCGTTATTGTTGGTACCGGCAATGGCAGTGGCAAGACGATCCGCCGTTACACAGGTACGGTAGTCAGACATGCGTATATCACGTGCTAAAAATGACATGGCAAAGCGTGCGTTTTCCTGCAAACGCGACATATTTTCGTTTAAACGGTAGTTTTGTTTTGAGTTAACAAACAGGCTGATCATCGCAGCCGTAATAAAAATACTGAGTGTAATGGCGATCATCAACTCGATAAGAGACAGACCTTTCTGCGATTGTGGCCTGGTATTGATCATGGCTGAAAACTCACCTGCAAACCGGGGTCATTGGCATCCACGAGACCGTCCCGATTATCGTCCCAGTTGACACTGATGGTGTAGATACCACCCGCCACCGCTACTGAACCTGTACCACCTGGTAAGGCAGCAGCCAAATCTGCATTCCACTCGGCTATATCATTCTGAGCCAATTGAGCGGCTGTACATCCACCGGTGGTTTTACACCCCGCCAGTGGGTCCTCAACCTCCTGATCACCGCCTCCATCATCAACAACCTGAATAATATCCAGCACCAGCGACCCGCCGCTCGCCTGTGTTCCCAGAGACGCCTTTTGCACTGCGGGTGTTTCATCTGCCTGTGCTTCAACCTCTACAGGCGTTACGTAACTAGCCATGGAACTTGCATTGGAACGCATCCTGTCCGCGATATCGTAGGCCAGCACGGTGGCCTGGCTGCGGTGGTAAGCACTGTGGTTATTTCTCAAACCGGTCGCCTGCATAGCGGCCAGTCCTAACAAACCAATGGAAGTAATCACAATAGCGATTAAAACTTCTAAAAGGCTAAAGCCTGATTGCCGGCTTCGCCTGTTGACTATGCCGTGGTGGGTGTTCATGACGGGCAAACCAGGTCTGCGTTGTCACCATCCTCGAGGGTGCCATTTGAATCGCTGTCTATGGCAAGACGGGGACGACCCGACACTCCAACAACTAAGCCTTTGGCAAATGCCGAGCCACGTGTATCGCAGAGCCTAAAAGTACCGGCTGAACCTGGTCTGGCAAAGCCATCCCGGGCATAAATCACTTGTGTCTGGCTGAACGCAAGGGTGTTATCACCGGATATGACACTATCCACGCGTATAACCAGGTCACCATCAGCAACATCAACACTGCCATCAAAATCAATATCAACAAAGATGATCCAGCCATCCTGCCAGTTACCGCCCGTGCAACTGGTGCCATTACTGCTTTGGCACACAGTGACATTGTCATTGCGCTTTATGGCTTCACTTCGAGCCATGCTCAGCGAGGTATGCAATTCATTTATTTGCGTTACCATCCGGTTATTTTGAATACTGGTGCGAAAACTGGGCGCTGCACTGGCAACAAGAATGCCCGCGACAGCTAAAGTAATCATAAGCTCAATCATTGTTAAGCCTTTGTTTTTAAATGGGTATTTAGACATTTGTTAGCTCCATAATATTTTCTTCAACTGAAAACAACTGTGTCATCTGCGTATTCATGCAGACAAAGCGGGACGTACTGCGGTCTTGTTGAAGTGTGTTTCGTGAGGACGAACGAGGTCCTGCCCTTGATCCGGTGCTTACCTGATCAGTAGCCTTAAATCCATTTAGAAGAGTTGACTTACATCCATGTAATTGCGAAGAATTACAATTTTTCAATGTTGACCTTTACTGCGGAAAACCCCTTTCCTTTTGAACCTTCGGAGAATATCTCCATCGGTATTTAAATCATGTATTGCAGATACATTAAGTATAGAAGACCGGAATAGACAAGGTGTGAAGTTGAAGTACCGTTTGTCAGGAAATTACTGCCGTCCATGCAATAAACAACAAAAAACAAGCAATATGAAGCCATTACATTACCGGAATAGCTTATATATGAATCATATGATCTAAGCTGATATCAGGCTATTTTTCGAGTACGTATAACTGCCACAGGTCCTTGCGGGTCATTTGCAAAAAAGGACTCATGGCAAGACAGCCTGTTTTACCGATGCTTTTCTCAAGATATCGCATCTCTTCAAACTTGGCCCTGGTACGCTCCCCCACGGGCGTGTCCAGGCCATTCTCTCTCATCATCAACACACCCTTTGCACGCAACGCCAGTTCCGTGTAGAGACGAATGTAACAAAGCATATCCACGACCACGGGTCCTTCAAACTTCTGTTTCAGGTCCTGGAGAAACCGGCCAATTCTTGATTCTGTAAACCCGGGTGAATTGATCTGTTCCAACAGCATTGCATCTTCGTCAAAGTCGACTTCCAGCCACTCGTGCATGGCTTGTGCGCCTTTTTGGAATACGAGGAGGAAAATGGGTGGCAAAACCAACAGCGTGCCAATAGTGGTCAAAATGGGGGTGCCGGGAAAGTGATTAAACGCAGAGTGGATGGTAATTGCGACTATGAAACCGGGCACATACAGTAATGGGTTAATCTTCATGCTGCGTTCTGTCAGCACCTGGGCCATCACACCGAACAAGGCCATCACACCCCCGTGCATGATAGCAGTCCCAAAGCCGCGAACGACCCATACCGCAATATGGGCATCGGATGCCATGTAGAGATAATAGAAATTCTCAACCACCCCAAAACCAGCACCCACGGCAAACCCCAAAATTGCCGCATCGACCAAAAAACCGATACGATTGGTCCTGAACAGGAAGATCATCACGGATGCCTTCAGCCCTTCTTCCAGGATGGGGGCAGCATAGCGCGAGTAGGTCTGGAGATCCCAGTCCAACATACCAATGGCATAACCATTGAGCCAGTAACCGGCAATTGGTAACAGGGCACCCGCTAGTGTGACCCACAGAATGGTGCGGAAGCTTACCAGTTTGTAGCTGTCCATATATAAAAGGACTATGAGGAAGATCAGCACCGGTAACAGGCCCACCGGTGCTCTTGTCAATAAGTCACTCAACATAAGATCACATGTGTCTCGTTAAAATTTTAATGTGAAGCGATTATCGTGCTGATAGGGACCCCATTACAATATCTTAAGTGAAAGCATTATTTCATCATCCAGTTTTTCACTATTTCTGAAGCCTGCCGCATAGCCTGCTGACAAGGTCATTGAATGTCTGTGACCTACCGTGAAACGGAGGTCCAACTGAAATCCTGCGCTTATAAAAGTGCGGTCAAACTGCTCGCGCGGATCTGTCCATAAGCCCGCGACAAAAAACGCCGGACGAATCCAGCTCAGAAAAAAGCCTGGCTTTCCCATGGAGCGGAACCGTACCGGGGGAAGGTTCCACTCGGCCACGGATTTTACAAAATCCCTGGCGCTGATGTCATCAATTTCAAAACCGGGCATGCTGTAGAATTTCCGGTAGCGCTTGACATCACCATCATCCACAAAATTGTTACCAAAACCACCAAAGTAATAATTGGTCAGGGTATTCAGACGCTTACCGTTTGCAGTTCCTGCCGAATTATAAAACCAGATTGAAGAGTGCTTCCATGGCAGGGTGAAACCAAAATCCACACCACCACGCAGTTTTGGAATGGTGTCACTATTGGCGTGATCGGCACTGGCAATGACATTCCAGCGCCAGCCTTTTTCGTGATCAACAGCACCCAGTGAATGACGTGTGTGTTTGTAGTCGAGCGCAACTTCACCGTGCAAAATGTCTTCAAAAAAGAGCGTCGGTACATTTTGATTGCCCGGAATGGTGTCAAGCCCGGTGAAATAGGCCACGTCAGCGGAAAAATCCAACACCTTCGGTTCGTCAAAAATCAAGGCTTTTTCATAGCCAACGATAAAAGCATCGCCCTTCAGACTCCGTTTGGTCGGGCCAAATAAATCATAGAAATCGGCATCGTTGTGCCAATATTGTACGTGCCAGTTAAGTGCCTGGTACTCTGCGCTGAAGTGAAGTTTCTCACCGCTATCGAGATCACCGGTATTGGCCACGGAGTAGGACGCACTGATGTCAACAGTGTGCAACTGCGAAGGATCCTGAAAACTCGCTGCCCAGCCCAGCGCCTGTGAATCACGGTAGCCCTCGATGATCGGATATCCGGATTCATACTCCAACTCGCGATAGGGACGGTACTTACCCCGGTGGGTGATTTTTTCCTCATACTCCATTTCTGCAAGCGAACCAATGACATTCCAGTCACGGACCACCGGGTGCTTTTTAACGATTTCATTGCCAAGAAAGGTAATGGCGCTGAGGTCCTCAAGCGGAACCGGGTCTATCACGAACGGCACAAAACCCTGACCCGTAAACTCGAACACAATCAAAGAGCCATCTTCACGTGGGATGGGTCTGAAAAACCCGGTTTCTGCATTGCTGACAGCCTCCATATCACCGCTTTGAATCTCAAAGCGAAAAATATTGGAAACACCGGTTAAAAATGAACTGCCAAACAGGTAGCGACCATCCGGGGAAAATACGAAACCCTCCGGCACCGATGTGACGAAGTTATATTCTGCAATTGGCTCAACTTTTCCGTTCAGCAGGTCTTCGGTATGAAATACGCGTAAATACTGGCTGGCATCGATTTCCCCTAAGGATAAAGACAACATTCTGCCATCGGGTGAGATATCCATTTCATAAGGCACCTGGCCATAAGGCCAGCTATAAAGCTGATTCCACTCTTTGTACGGTGGCAGTATACGCACCAGCGATACGTATCCATTCAGATGACGCAAACCCCATATTGATTGATCAGCGGCATTGAATACGATATCTCCAATTCGCGCATCCTTGATCAGTGTTTTTTTCTTTTCCGTAGCAAGGTCTACCTGCATCAAATCACGGTAATTTGCATTATCGGCAGTGAAGAACAGAATGTTGTTGCGCGCATCATAGGCTGGTGAGGTAACCCGATATTGCATCGGCCCCTTGATATCCGTGACGTGCTCGACACTGCCGACTGCCAGTGACATCCTGCCCACATGTGCCACCACACCCGGGTACCTGAATGCACCAATCATCTCACTGCCATCAGCTGACACAAAAGATCGGGAAATCGAACCGAGGGTTTGTTGCGTTAGTGATCGTTTCGATGTCAGGGTCTCTTCGTTGACCTTCTCAAGATTTGCTTTCTGGAATACTTTTTCCCAGGCAATCCAGTCCTCCCATGCAACTTCCAGTGGTTTGCCAAAAACCTGTGTGAACTGTTTTGCGTAATAACGCTCACTACCCTCACCACGTTTCAACCACTCAATAATATCTTCAGGTGAATACACCAGGGACAGGTAGCTGAAAAAACGTGTGCCATACAGATACGCGTTGATGCCAGCCTGGAAATCGGCAGCGCTTCCTTCGGAGACAATACCGAGATTGCTATAGAAATGGGCATCATCACGTACCATTGCCCGGAAAACCATCTCGTCAAAGGCCCCCTGGGCACGGCCGAGGCCACCCGACATCCAGGTTTCCATATATACCGCAGCACCTTCAAGGTACCAGCGTGGTACGCTCAGACGTGGAACCGTCAGGTAGTTGTACAACATGGTTTCCGGGTGCTCGCTTGTCTGACGTGGTTTGCCACCAAAAAACCGTCGCCACTTGAGATCCTGTTTGGTCGCCATATCCATATTGGCCACGTGCACCATCTCGTGGTTCATCAGCATGAACACACGCTCGGAGCTGGGCATGGTTTCCAGGGTTCTGCTGGCGGGTGCAATATAAACCGCAAGACTATTGCGTGGCGAGACAGAGGCGCCGGCATTACCATAATCACTCAAGTCAGTCAGGATGATGGTGGTCTTTTCACGCGGTTGCCAGCCAAACAGATACTTCTGGAATTCATAAGAGTTGTGATAATTCTTAACCACGTGTGGCAATAGATAGGTCTGGAACGGATCGAAATAGAGCAGACGTAGTTCTTCAGTCTCAAGCACATCCATTTCGAAGGGTCCGGCTGAAACCTGAACCGAAAACACACAGGAAAACAATAACGCCACCAACTGTCTGCTACACACCCCACTTCTCCCGATTAGTCTTTTGTTTTTCTTAGCATACTACCTTTCTTGACACCCTGCTCTCAGCTGACCCAGGCGTGATGAAACTCAATCTGCCTGTGTCACAACGAAAAAAACCGCCTGCCAAAATGGCAGGCGGTTGATTTGGACTAGTACCCAGGCCTTGGTTGTTCAGCCTGTTCTGCTCCAGGTACTATTAATTTCTCGCGTTGCGGAGTGCTTCTGCTGCCATTGCCGAGCGGAAAGAATCGTTGCGCATCGCATTACGGAAGCTGTCACTGGCCATCGCGCTGCGGAAGCTGTCACTGGCCATCGCACTGCGGAAGCTGTCATTGGCCATGGCACTGCGGAAGCTGTCATTGGCCATCGCGCTGCGGAAACTGTCACTGGCCATCGCGCTGCGGAAGCTATCACTGGCCATCGCGCTGCGGAAGCTGTCACTGGCCATCGCGCTGCGGAAGCTGTCACTGGCCATCGCGCTGCGGAAGCTGTCACTGGCCATCGCGCTGCGGAAACTGTCACTGGCCATCGCGTTACGGAAGCTGTCTTTAGCCATCGCGTTGCGGAAGCTGTCGTTGGCCATCGCGTTACGGAAGCTGTCACTGGCCATCGCGTTGCGGAAGCTTTCGCTGGCCATCGCATTGCGGAAGCTGTCACTGGCCATGGCATTGCGGAAGCTGTCATTGGCCATCGCGTTGCGGAAGCTGTCACTCGCCACTGCGGTGCGGAAGCTGTCACTGGCCATCGCGTTGCGGAAGCTGTCATTCTTCATCGCAGCAGAGAGCGCCGCATCGTTTGAAAGGGCAGCGCTAAAGGCAGCATCGCTGCGCATCGCATTACGGAAACTATCCTTGGCCATCGCAGCCCGGAAGCTGTCATTGGCCATTGCGGTGCGAAAGCTGTCACTGGCCATTGCGGTGCGGAAGCTGTCATTGGCCATTGCATTGCGGAAACTGTCACTGGCCATCGCTGTGCGGAAGCTGTCACTCCCCATCGCTGTGCGGAAGCTGTCACTACCCATTGCGGTGCGGAAGCTGTCACTACCCATCGCTGTGCGGAAGCTGTCACTGCCCATCGCGGTACGGAAACTGTCGCTGCCCATCGCTGTACGGAAGCTATCATTACCCATCGCTGTACGGAAGCTATCACTACCCATCGCGGTACGGAAACTGTCATTGGACATTGCTGTACGGAAACTGTCACTGCCCATCGCGGTACGGAAACTGTCACTGGCAATCGCGTTACGGTAACTGTCGCTGGCCATCGCATTACGGAAGCTGTCACTGGCCATCACTGCCCGGAAAGCATCGCTTCGCATTGCTTCAGCAAAAGCCGCATCGTTTACAATCTTCTCAAACAGATCAGTTTGCATCAACTGGGACAGGCTCTCGTCACCAAGCTCCACATCACTTGCGGTGATTTGATCACCACGATAACGTTCAGCAGGAACAATGGTTCCTGAAGCCTGGTCACCCGAAGGCATGTCGTTTGCGAAAAAAGCAATACCGCCAATGACCACTACCAAAGCGGCTACCACTATCAGGGTTTTCTGATTGTTCATACTCATAATCTATGCTCCTCTTATAATTTAAACCGCCAAGACCATCGTTGGCCTCTGATTCTATTACCACCCTGAACCAAAATAGTTGGTGGTTATGTCAATAATTTATAAACTATTTTTTTGAAACGCTCAATTTGGCCTCATGGACCAGCTTGTTATTGGCAAAAAACTCCAATTCCAGAGGTCTGACTTGCATAAGCTCTGACGTACGCCGTAACCTCATTGTATAGTGCTGCTTACCATTGCTGGCGACAGTGACAAAACCATCCGCCACTGTAATAGTGTCCTCGTGACCCTGCTCAGGCGTAATGTCTTCAAATACCAGTCCCCGCCCGGCAAAATTTACTGCGACCTCTGAAAACCCAGCCGAATTTAGCTGTAGATCAAGGATAAATAAGTCATCGGTATTCCTTAGCTCTACCACACCATTCAGCAGATCCGTCTCTACAAGTATAGTACCCAGCAACTCACCTTGTTTTGAGACCGGGTTTCTTACCACCGTGCCGACCAAATTTGCACTGTCCTGTTCGGTGATGGGTTCAGAACCCATTTCATATACACCAACGGTCAGTACCACCCCTGCTGCCAGCGCAAAACCGGTGCGCAACCAGTTAGCATTGAGCCAACTGCCGAAGAAGCCCTGTTTCCCATCGGGACCATTGTTCACTACCGGTAATCTGACCTGTTTTTCAATGGCACTTTGCAGGTAATCAGGCGGTTCACGCTCGGGTACCCGGTCCAAAAGACTGCTGATTGCGGTGAGTTCCTCATTCAGATCACGCACATGTTCAGAACTGGCCATCAGTTGGTCAAATTCAGCCTGCTCTGATGCGTTGAGTTCACCATCAATGCTTCCGTTTAACAGGTCCAGTACGTGCTGATCGATCAGGGGTTTATCGCTGTTGGAATGTTCATTCATGACTGCCCGCATCCTTGACTGTGGCTTGCGTCATTCTGTAGTGTTTTTTTCATTAACTGGCGGGCGGAATACAAACGGGACTTCACAGTTTTCACAGGTAACTGCAAAATTTCACTGATCTGCTGATAACTACAGCCTGAAATGTGCTTTAGTACCACTACAGTTCTGTAATCCGCGCTCAATAACATCAGTGCACCCTGTACCCGATCGCAGAGCCGTTTTGAATCCAGATCTTCCGCAGGGCCTTGCCACGGTGAAACCTGGCTGTCATCCAGAGGCTCCTGCTTTTGGCGTTTTTTAACCTGGTTAAGAGATTCATTGATTGCTATCCGGTATACCCAGCTGAAAAATTTGAATTTCGGATCGTAGTCAGCGATATGCTCAAACACCTTGAGAAATACTGTTTGAGTGGTATCTGCTGCGTCATCCGTATTCCCCAGTATGCGGTATGCTGCGTTGTAAACAGGCCGTTGATATTGGCTCACCAGTTGCGACATCGCTTTCCGGTCACCCCGCTTACAGTCGTTTACAAGGGCAGCATCCCTGTCCTTATGCATAACTACATCCCTGGACAGGAAAAGTTGGTGAGAACATGCAGTAAATTTTCATGGTCTTTGGAATTCTGCAATCAGTCACTCGCCGGGACAATCTCAAACAATTTATCAAAACCAGAATAACGGAAAATATCGTGGATGTGATTGTTGACGTTAATCAGCTTGATACCACTACCGGAAGCCATCAGGCGCTTGTGCGTTTTCAGCAATACACCCAGCCCTGCGCTGGATACATATGCAAGCTTCGCCATGTCCAGCACACACTGGCCTTCAACCTGGTCCAGAAAATTTTGGGCCTTGACTGCCTGGGCTGCATCCAGACGTCCATCCACTGAAACAATGCCATCGTCGACAATTTCAATTTCAAACATTGCTTATTCCCTATCTACTATAAAGGTGATTTTGCTTTGCCGGTTCCTGTATTCATAATGAATGGAATCGACCATTTTCAGTACCAGGTACAAACCCAGTCCACCTGGTGTGCGCTCATCCAGGGGCGCACCCACATCAACACTTCCGGCACTCCTTGGGTCAAATCGCTCCACGTTATAATCCGTCAGGCTGACCTCAATACCATGCTCGTGTGGCAGCATCTGGATCAGAATGTCCTCTTTGGACTCAGTATTATATGTCACCATATTGACAAACAACTCTTCGGTTGCCAAGTCAACTACATTGCGCAGATTCGGTTCCAAGCCTTCTTCCTGGAACATGGATTCTGTCATTGTCACAATGTTCTTTAGCTCATTAAAGCTGCGTTTGAATTTTTGTTCCATCTTTTTCTTCCTTTATCGAAACTGACAGCAGGTTCTTACTCCGGCAAACGGCGCACAAGCACCAACGTTATATCATCAGCCTGTGGCGCTTCACCACCAAACTCCATGGCCGCATCTATCAAATGCCTGCATAAATCCGTCATCGGCAGTTGATAGCTGGTTTTGAAAATTTCTGCCACCCTGTCTTCACCGAATTCTTCTCCCTCCAGGTTGGCATACTCGTAAACACCATCCGAAATTAATGCGAGAATATCACCCGCTTCCAGGCTCAGGTCAGCGGATGCCTGCTTATTATCAATATCCATGATGCCAACGGGGAAGTTGGTCGGTTTGTGCCAGTGACAGCTCTCATCTGATGCCCGGAAATGTAATATGGGCCCCTGCCCTCCCGAATGATAATTGACCTGATGTGTTGCCGGATCAAGAAAACCCATGAAGGCGGTGATGAACCGGTCATCGGGCAAGTCCTCGGCCAGCTGATTGTTCACGTGCATATAAGCATTGTCCAGATCAGCACCAAGTCTGAAGGCAACCCGCAGCATGGCTTGCATCTGCGTGGCTGACAGCGCCGGTCCGAAACCATGACCCGTGGCATCTCCCAACAACATGAACAAACGATCTTCCAGTACGACCAGGTCATACAGATCACCACCGGTATGGTCGGTCGGCTGAAAATGTCCATGCAGGTCATAACCTTCAACATCAGGCATGGTATCGGGCAAGGTACTCATCTGAATATCACGTGCTACCGCGACTTCCTGGCTGAGTATTGCATTGGCAAGTAATTCATCGGTCATGTATGAATGCTGAATCGCCACCGCGGCCTGCGCCGCCAATGCCGGCCCGACCCATTCATCATGTTCATCAAACTGACCGACTTCCGCGCCCAGCCACTGCATCACGCCCAATAGCGAGTCATCCAGACCGAGGATAGGAATGTTCAAAAGGGAGCGTGTTTCGCCAGCCTTGATATGTGCAGGGTATTTAAGAAACAACTCGTCATCCCGGCATTCATGGATATTGCTGATTGAAAGATCACTTGCACACTTTCCAGCCCAGCCCTCACCGATCGCCAGTCTAGCCGGATTATCGCTGGCTGGAACCACCCTGACGAGTTGTTGGGTGCTCTTGTCCAGCAACCACAACACACCGGTTTCAGCGACTATAGCCACCTTGCCAACCTCGATTATTTCGCGCAAAAGCTCCGGCATAGCCTCCGGTGCTGCGAGGCGGTGCATGATGTCAAGAATACTTACCAGTGATTCGCGGGTAATCTCGTTCGGATGATCAAGGTGATTCATAAATTACAACTTAATTGCTATTCCCTGATAAATATAGCAAAAATGTAGCTGGGGTGCTTATCGTTCCATTTCAACCACCAAGCGCTGCAACAGCCCCAACAAATAATCAACCTTGTCAAGATGCGTACGGAAATGCAAAACAGCCAGGCGTAGTACAAACTTGTCATCAATCAATGTCGAACTGATAAACACTTTCCCATCAGCCCGGACTGCTTCAACCAAACGCTCATTAAAGTCGTTAGGATCACCCTGATCAGGAATAAAACGGAAAGTCGCCACTGACAACTCCGGATACGGTCCCACTTCCCATCCCGGCAATTTTTCCAACTCCTCATGAAAATATCGGGCCAGCCATATTTTCTCAGCCAAAGCTGCTCGAAATGGCGCAAGACCGAATAACTTCAGCGGCAACCAGAAACGCAAACCTCTGAAAGGGCGTGACAGTTCCAACGATAAATCTGCCGGCGAAAAGTGCCCATCTGTATTGCTTGCGTCTTGCATATAGTCTGCTTCGTAACTCTGCGATTGCGCCAACCAGCCAACATCCCTGACCAAAATCGCTCCCGACCCATAGGGAAGAAACATTCCCTTATGGGGGTCCAGCACGATGGAGTGCGCTCTATCGAGACCACGCAACACTTGCCTGCCCTCTTCGCAGAGCAGGAAGAAACCACCATAAGCAGCATCAACGTGCAACCACAAGCCGTGCTGCTGTGCAAGGTCAGCTATTTCAGAAACAGGATCTACGGCACCGGTGTCAGTGGTGCCCGCTGAAGCCGTGACCAGCCAGGGTCGAAGACCCGCAGCAATATCCTGCCGGATCATTTCCTCCAATGCGGAAACATCCATCCTGAAATGATCGTCCATTCGTACATGACGCCTTTGGCACTCGCCCAACCCTGCTGCGCGTATTGATTTGTCTACGCAATGGTGAGTATCTGCAGTCGTGTAAATACAGCTGTTTTCAATATCCCGGGAACGAATACCCATAGTTTCCCGAGCAGCTATAATGGCCGTCAGGTTTGCAATGCTACCACCCGATGTCAGATCTCCACCCGATGTTACCGGATATCCAACCAGGCTTGTCATCCACCGTACCAATTGCTGTTCCATCTTTACTGCACCGGGGGACGCATACGAAATACCTGAATAACGATTGGTTACATCGGCGAGGAAATCACCCAGTGCAGAAGGATAAATGCCCCCCCCGGGTATGTAGCCCAGGTGGCCACCGGAAGCAGGGTTAATACCTTCTGTATTCACTGCCTTATCCAATGTTTCCAACAAACCGGTCAAGTTTTCGGCCTCCTCAGCAAATGGCTGATCCAATAAATTACTTGAGCCTCTGTCCGGTTCGAAAGCGTTCATGCCTGGCAATTTCTCCAGAAATGATTCAGCAAATTCAATAACTTGCCCTGTCATGTATTTTCGGTAGCCTGCAACCGGATCAAGCAGGATTGCCATCTTTTCAAGTTGTTCTAATCTATTACGCATTCTAAAAACCTGTTTCTGTATTGATTTCTGTAATTAAAGGATTCAGCGATATATCATCGATACATTATTTCAGACTTGGGCTCTAAAAAGGATACAAAATGACCCGAATGGAGAAAGAAAAAGAAGCTCAGACCGGGATTCGCCCGAAAGACGGGTCTGAGCCACTGGAAGCTAACCGGGAGACAGGCCCGGAACCCATCGGCGAACAATTTCGTGGTGAGATTGAAAACCTGATTGTTCAATTACAAGCGGCCCTGGCCGATACCATACGTGGCACGGATGAACGACCTGCATTTCCCCCTGGCCCCGATGACGCACTGGTGTCTTTGCAAGAACCTCTGCCGGATAAAGGTTGCGGGGCTCAGCAAAGTATCGAAAAACTTCTGGAAATGAACGCCAGGGCTGCCGCCAATACCGGTGGACCAAAGTGTTTTCATTTCATCCTTGGTGGCAGTACGCCTGCGTCGTTAGCTGCGGATCTTCTGGCAACAGCCTTTGAAACCATTACCTATACCTGGGTAGTGTCACCTGTCGGTGTGCAGATGGAACTACAGGCACTGGATTGGCTCAAGGAGCTTTTCGGTTTACCTGATTCCATGTCCGGGATCATGGTCACCGGGGCGACCATGGCCAATTTTGTAGGCCTGCTCTGTGCGCGCCAATGGTGGGGCGAGCAACATGGCTTCGATGTTTCCGAAACGGGCATGGCGGGAAAACCACAGATGCCTGTTCTGACCTCTGGCTTCATACATGCCAGTTCATACAAGGTCTTGGGCATGCAAGGGGTTGGCCGGGCCAATGTACAACAATTCTGTCGTGATGATTTTGGCCGGCTTGATATTGATGCCATGCGACAGGCGCTCGAAGACCTGAATGGCAAGCCTGCAGTTGTGATTATCAATGCCGGTGAAGTCAACAGTGGTGAGTTTGATCCCATCATCGACATAATTAAACTGGCGCGTCAGCACAATTGCTGGGTACATGTGGACGGAGCTTTTGGACTTTTTGCACGTATTTCACCAAGGGTTGCCCACTTTGCTGAAGGCGTTGAGCAGGCTGATTCGATTACCGTAGATGGGCATAAGTGGCTGAACGTGCCATTTGACTCCGGTTACGCCTTTGTCCGGGACCATGACCTGATGGCCCGTGCTTTCCGCTATTCTGCCGATTACCTGCCGGCAGAAGACAATCCCCGCCCAACACTGGGTGCCATTGGACCGGAAAGTTCACGTCGTGCCCGTAGTTTCGCCGTCTGGGCCACCTTGAAGGCCTATGGCCGTGATGGCCATCGTCGTATCGTTGAACATTGTCTCGATATCGCACAGCACTTTTCGCAACAGGTTCGCCTCCACGACCAGTTGGAATTGATGGCTGAAGTACCATTGAATATTGTAGCGTTTCGGTTCAACCCAGGCGGACTTGGTGAGTTAGAACTCGATGAGCTGAATCAACAACTGGGAGATGTTGTCATTGCAGATGGTCGCTTCATGGCAGGTACATCCAGGATTGGTCAACGCACGATTTTCAGACCCGCATTTTCAAATTGGCGAACGCGTAAGCAGGATGTAGAAGAGTTCGCCGAAGTAGTGCTTGAACTCGGCCGGAGTCTTTTATGAGTAAATCTCGGCCAACTACCGGCAGACCCGGAAAAACCATCGCAATCGCAGGTAACATCGGCACGGGCAAGTCATCACTGGTCGAATTTTTGACCCGAACTTACGGAATCCAGCCATTTTACGAACCCAATGACGAAAACCCTTACCT
>Ga0164313_10000614_pt1 | contig 29403 bp, 16 predicted proteins | sample GuaBasSedimGuay4_FD_113735 | JGI IMG/M metagenome (GOLD analysis project Ga0164313, IMG submission 113735) | Subseafloor sediment microbial communities from Guaymas Basin, Gulf of California, Mexico - Guay4, Core 4569-4, 0-3 cm | ecosystem: Environmental > Aquatic > Marine > Hydrothermal vents... | reverse complement strand
GGAGCGGCCGCCGGCGGGGCATGGAGGGACGACTCGGCCAACGGTGCGCGCCCACCCGCGGCTGGCGGTCTCGAAGTAGCGGCTGTACCACTGATAGCCGCAGAACAGCTCATCGCCTCCCTCGCCGGAGAGGGCCACCGCCACCTCGCTGCGGGCGAGCTGCGACACCAGCCAAACCGACCATGCCGCCGAGTCGCCGTAGGGTTCGTCGAAGATGGCCGGCATCATGTCCAAGGCGCGCTCGAGGTCGATCCGGCCGGCGATCTCCTCCCGATGGACGGTCGAAAAGTGCTCGGCGGCCCGACGCGCTGCCGGGGCCTCGCTGCGGCGGGCAATATCCTGACCGAGGGTGAATGTATGTGGTTTGCGGAGAAAGGAGGTGACCACAGTCGAGTCGATGCCACCGGAGAGAAAGACCCCGACCGGCACGTCCGCCAGCGTGTGCAGGGGCACGATCTCCCTCAGCAGCTCATCCAGTCGTTCGCACGCCTCGCCCATGTCGGTGATCTCAACCCTGGGCTCGGGCCGCCAGTAACGTTCGATGACGGTGCGATTGTCCTCCCAGACCAGGGTGTGCCCCGCGGGCAGCTTGCGGATGCCCTTCCAGGCGGATTTCGGCGTCGGCACATAGCCATAGGTGAGCACGTCGCGCAGCGCGGAGGGGTCGGCAGGAGGGCGTCCGAGCTCGAGCAGTGCCTTGGCTTCGGAGGCGAAGGCAAAACCGCCGTCGAGCTCCCGGTAATAGAAGGGCTTGATCCCGAGCCGGTCGCGTGCCACCAGGAGCCGTCGGCGGCGCCGATCCCACGCCGCGAAGGAGAACATCCCGCACAGGCGGTCGACGCAGCGAAGCCCGTCGCGGTCGAGCAGGCGCAGCAGCACCTCGGTGTCGGAGTCGGATCGAAACGGGCCGTCAAGCTCTTTCCGCAGCTCCCGGAAGTTGTAGATCTCGCCGTTGTATGTGAGCACCAGGTGGCCGTGCTCCATGGGCTGATGGCCGGCCGCCGAGAGGTCGAGGATCGACAGCCGCGTGTGCCCAAGGTGGGCCTCCGGTGAGATCCAGATTCCGCGATCGTCCGGGCCACGGTGCTGCAGCGTCGAGGTCATCGCCTCGATCATGCGCTGGTCCTGCGGCGGACAACCGACTATGCCTACGATTCCACACATCGGATCATCATACGCGTCTCACGCCGCTTGGGTTCAGGGTGCAGCGTTCAGGGTTTGACGTTGTTTCCGGGTAGTCCCTGCACCCCGCACTCTGTACCCTGATTCCGAATTTCAGGGAGAAGACTCCGGCTTGGAGATCGCTTCCTCGAGCAATCGGCCGAGCTTCTCAGGATCAGTGGTCGGGAGCTGACAGTTGAAGTCGCGGCAGACGTAGGCGGCGGCCTTGCCTTCGACCGGCGCGTACGACTCGGCGAATGGCGCCAGTTCGCGGATGGCGGCGCCGGATGTGCCCGACGGCACGAGCAACACGGCCGCGTGCGGCAGGTACATCTCTCGGACCTTGGCGATCAGGGCTGCGGTGTCGTCGGCCCCGGGTTCCCCGGCGACGACCACCTCGAGCGACGGACCCGCAGCGCGTTGGAGGGCGCTCACGAGCTGGGCGTGGGCGGATGGAAGGCGGCCCGCATCGGCGGCGAACGCAGTGAATACCTGGTTGGCTCGTACCAGATACTTTTCGTCACCAGTGAGCCGGGCGAGGCGGACGAGGTTGTCGGCCGCCATCGAGTTGCCGGAGGGGATGGCGCCGTCATAGATCTCCTTCTGACGGATCAGCAGCTCCTCGTTGTCGGCGGCTGTGAAGAAGAAGCCACCGCGGGCTGTGTCCCAGAAGAGCCCCACGGTCTGTTCCTGCAGCTTCATCGCCCGCTCGAGATACTTCGGGTCGAAGGTGGCGTCGTAGAGCTCCAGCATGGCCGTGGTCATAAAGACGTAGTCGTCGAGAAAGGCCGGGATCGAGGCCTCGCCGTCACGGTAGCGGTGGAGCAAACGCCCCTTGCTGGTGCGCATCTCCTCGAGGACGAATCCGGTGGATCGTTCCGCCGCCCTTATCCAATCGGGTTCGCCGAACACACGTCCGGCGTAGGCCATGGCGGCCGCCATCAGCCCGTTCCAGTCGGCGAGCACCTTGTCGTCCTTGAGAGGGTGCACCCGCTTTTCGCGGGCGTCGAAGAGGCGGGCGCGGATCTGCTGAAGCTGTTGGTCGAAGTCCTTCTGTGTCATGTCGAGCGTCGCGGCGGCCGCGACATGGTTCTCGGTGAGGTGGGGGATGTTGCGGCCGGTTTTGCTGCCCTTCACCTCGTCGGCAAAGTTACCTTCCGCGCTCAGGTTCCACAGCGCGATGGCAAAGGCGGCGTCGTCCTCGTCCAGAATCTTCTCGACCTCGGCCAGAGTCCACAGGTAGAAGAGGCCCTCCTCACCCTCGCTGTCGGCGTCCTCGGCCGAGTAGAACGCTCCCTTCGGCGATGTCATGTCCCGCAAGACGTAGGTGATGATCTCGCGTACGGTGCGCTCAAAGACCGGGTTCGAGGTGGCGAGCCACGCCTCGGTGTAGGCCATGGTCAGCATCGCCTGGTCGTAGAGCATCTTCTCGAAGTGCGGCACGAGCCACTCGGCATCGGTGGAGTAGCGGTGAAAGCCAAAACCGACGTGGTCGTAGACGCCACCGAGGCGCATTTGATCGAGGGTCCTCGAGGCCATCGCCAGCGCCTGGTCGTTGCCGGTTCGCCGCCAGTAGCGGGTGAGGAACATGAGGTTGTGGGGCGAGGGAAACTTGGGCGCCGAACCAAAGCCGCCGTGGGTCGCGTCATAACGGCCTGCGAGCTGGGTGAAGGCATCGTCGACCGCCTTCGCCTCGAGGGTGCCGGCCGCGGATCGTGTGTCCATTTTCTCGAGACCGGCAAGGATCTGACGTGATGTCGCCGATATTTTGTCGCGATCGGAATCCCAGAGTTGCCGGACACGGGGAATCAGATCGACCATGCCGATGCGACCGTAGCGGCTCTCCTTTGGTATGTACGTGGCGGCGTAGAAGGGCTCCTTGTCGGGGGTCATGATAATCGTCAGGGGCCAGCCGCCGCTTCCGGTGAGCATCTGGCAGACGGACATGTAGACCTGGTCGATGTCGGGCCGTTCCTCACGGTCGACCTTGATGTTGACGAAGGCCTCGTTCATCAGGGCCGCAACCGTCGGATCCTCGAAACTCTCGTGCTCCATCACGTGGCACCAGTGGCAGGTCGCGTAACCGATGGAGAGGAAGATCGGTTTGTCCTCGGCTTTCGCCTTGGCGAAGGCCTCCTCCCCCCACGGGTACCAGTCCACCGGGTTGTCGGCGTGTTGCAGGAGGTACGGGCTCTTCGAACCGGCAAGGTGATTCTTACCGGCGGCCGGGTCGGTCGACGACGCGTGGGTCATAAGAGCTCCAAGAAGGGCGATCGCAGTTACTGGCAGCTGGAGGTTTTTCACGGAGTAGGAAACCGGGTGGTGGCGTGCAGAATTCCAAGGTCGGAGTTAGGAATTAGGAATTAGGAATTAGGAATGTCGCCCATCCCTCCCAGAAAATTTCGAATTTTCGGAAGGGCTTTGGGAAACGGCCCGCGTTCACCGGAGGTGCCTGGCATCCCGGTTCGCCGCGAACCGGCGTGCCTGGGGTCCTCTCGCGGTCGCGCCTGTCCGGAGCCCATGTGCGGCGGCGCGTTTGGAAACGGGCGAGCCGCGGGGTGCGCGAGATCCTCCTGGAACCCGGTTGGTGCATAATGCGGGGACACAAGGAGGCCCCGATGGATGCCAGTACCTATGCCGCTCGACGGAATGCTCTCAGAAGCTCGGTCCCGGAGGGCGCGATCCTGATCATGGGCAACGACGAGGCGCCGCGGAACTACGTCGAGAACCCGTACCCGTTTCGCCAGGACTCGCACTTCCTGTACTACGGGGGCGTCAGCCAGGCGGGGTTGGCGCTCCTGATCGAACCGGATGGCTCCGAAGTTCTCTACGGTACGCCGGAACACCGCGACGACGTCATCTGGTTTGGCCCCCACTCGACTCTGGATGATCATGCGGTTGCGGCGGGAATCGCAGCGACAGCCGATTTCGGCACTCTCGGCGAACGTCTCGGTGAGCTTGGTGATGGCGGAGTAGCAATTCACTTCCTACCGCCCTATCGTGCCAAACGCAGCTTTGACCTTGGGCGCCTGTTCGGTGTCGACCCGCGCGAGATCGAGGCAAAGATCTCGATCGAGCTGGTGCGCGCCGTCAACGCCCAACGTTCGATCAAGGAGGAGGCCGAGATCGCCGAGATCGAGGCCGCGCTCGCGGTGACCGCACGTATGTACGAGGCGACCATGAGGAACGCCGAGGAGGGGCGGACCGAGGCCGAGATCGCGGCGGTCCATCAGGCCGTGGCGGTTGCCCGCGACCGCCGACAGGCATTCGAGCCCATAGTCACCGTGTGTGGAGATGTTCTACACAATCACAGCTATGCCAACACGCTCGAGGATGGGGATCTCCTGCTGGTTGACAGCGGCGCCGAGTCGCCGCTTCACTACGCATCCGACATCACCCGGACGATGCCGGTGTCGGGCACATTCACGAGCCAGCAGCGGGACATCTACGAGGTGGTGTTGGCTGCGAATGAGGCGGCGATCGACGCCGCCGGCCCCGGTGTCACAAACCGCGACCTCCATCTCTTGGCCGCTCGCACCATCGCCTCGGGTCTCAAGGATGTCGGGGTCATGAAGGGCAATGTCGACAAGGCGGTGGAGGCGGGCGCCCACGCCCTCTTCTTTGTGCACGGGCTCGGCCACATGATGGGCCTCGACGTCCACGACATGGAGGACTTGGGTGACATCGTCGGCTACGAGGAGGGGGAGGAGCGCTCGACTCAGTTCGGCCTCGCCTACCTCCGGCTGGCGCGCAAGCTGGAGCCGGGCTTCGTCATTACGATCGAGCCGGGAATCTACTTCATCGCCGCGCTCATCGAGCGCTGGCAGGGAGAAGGGTTGCACCGGAGCTTCATCCGATATGACAAGCTCGAGGACTTCTGCGGTTTGGGCGGCGTCCGCATCGAGGACGACGTGCTCATCACCGAGGATGGGAGCAGAGTGCTAGGCCCCGGGATCCCCAAGAGTGTCGATGACGTTGAATCCGCGATGGCGCGGTAGAAGCGTTAAAACGTTTCAACGTTTAACGTTCAAACGTTCCCGTGCCGTCAAAGAACTCGCGAATTGCACCCTCGGGATCCTCATACACGAGGTTGGTTGGATCGCCGTGGGTCCACTCCTCCGGCAGGAGCCGGGCGTACCGTGGGTCGAGGAATCGGCGGCCCATGACGACGATGACGCCACGGTCGCTCTCCGAGCGCAGGAGCCTCCCGGCGGCCTGGACGACGCGGGTCAGACCGGGCACCAGATAGGCGTAGCCGAAGCCGTGCTCGTAGAACTCCTGGTAGTAGCCCTTGAGGAGTTCGCGCTCGAGGTTGTACTGAGGCAGACCCGGGGATACGACGATGACCTGTGACAGCATCTCCCCCGGATAGTCCACGCCCTCGGCGAATATTCCACCGAGCACCGCCATCAGAACGTGGGGTTTCCCGTTGCCGAGGAGGCCGAGGACCTCGCGCTGCTCTCTGTCTGAGACCCCTGGACGTTGCGTGATGACGGTGTGGGGCAGCGGAGGGAGTCGGTCGTTGACCGCACCGAGGAAGGCGTAGCTCGGGAAGAGCGTCAGCACGTTGCCGGCCGGATGGGCGAGGCGCGCGATCCAGCTCGCGATACGATCGTAATTTGCCGCCCGCCGCCGGTAGGTGGTGTCGACGTCGCCGATGGCGAGCACGAGACGATTCTCCTCCGGAAACGGCGACGGCACGTACAGCTCCTCGGTTCGATGGGCATCGAAGCCGAGGAGATCGCGATAGAAGTCGAACGGTTCGAGGGTGGCGGACATGGCGATGGACGATGCGCTGCCGTCCAACACCTCGCCGACAAAGCGCGATGCGTCGCGACAGAAGATCCTCAATTTGGGGCCGCCGTCCTCGCTCCGGGACGCGATGTGGACGAACTCGTCGCCGTCGATCGCGAGGACCCGGTGGAAGCGGGTGAGCGCGAAGAAGACATCGAGGACCGGGTCATCGGCCATCCACATCTCGTGCTCACGTTTGTAGAGGAAATAGCTCAGCATGGCGCCGTCAAAGGCGATTCGCAGGTCGGAGATCGTGTCGTGGTCGAGGTCGGCCGGGCCCTCATCCGGGCCCTCGTCGCCGAGGCTTTCGGCGACCCGTTCGCGGACCTCCCGTTCTAGATCCGCTACAAGCCCGGCGAGCTCGGCGAAGACCGGATTCGACCGGGTTTCCAAAAAGGCGCGAGCGCGTTCGAGGATCGCGGTGCCGATCTCCGGCGAGTAGTACTCACGGCTGCGGTCGACGAGATTATGGGCCTCGTCGATGATGAGCACTGCATCGCGGAGGGCGTCCCCGTGGAGCAGGGCGTGGAGACCGATAGTGGGATCGAAGACATAGTTGTAATCGCACACCACCAGGTTGACCTCCGGCAGGAGATCGAGGCTGACCTCGAACGGGCACACCGCATGCTCCTTGGCCGCTTCGAAGATGCGGTCCGGGTCCTGGTGTTCGTCACCGTCGAGCAGGTTTTCCAAAAGCTTGCTCTGGACCAACTTCATCCCGTAGTCCCGTGCGTAGGGGCAGAATTCCTCGTGGCACACGATCTCGGTGTTGGCGCACATCTTCGATTTGGCCCGTAGCTGGAGGCTTCGAAACACGCCGTCCTGCATGGCGTTGGCGGTCTCCACCGCGATTCGCTGCTGGAGCGTTTTGGCGGTCAGGAAGAAGACCCGCTGGCCGCTACCGAGGGCGGTCTGGACCGCGGGGTGGAGTACCGCCGCGGTCTTGCCGCAGCCGGTGGGAGCGCGCAGCAGAAGGTGGCGGTTTTCGGCGAGAGTCTCGGCAACCATGGCGCCGATCTCGTCCTGGACGGGACGCGGCTCGCTGTGGGGAAAGGGAAGGGACTCCGCCGCCTCGCGCAGCTCCTCGAGGCGTGTGATGCGGCGTTGCTCATGGGCGATACGGCGGTGGATCTGCTGGCGCAGCCACGCGAACACCGCTTCGCGGTCCCACACAACCTCTTCGTCCTGCTCCTCGTGGGAGACGATGTCGACCAGGATCAGACGTGCCGCTGCGGGTCGGTCTGCCTCAGACACCATGAACGCGTAGAGGGCGGCCTGGCGCCGAAAGCGCTCCAGCCGCTCTTGAGCGTAGAGATTGTGAAGATCGACGGCGAAATGGAGGGTCTTGATCTCGTCCACCCGGACCGCCCGTCCGCCGTCAAAGACCACGCCGTCGGCGCGGCCTGCGATCTCCACCGTCCAACCGTCGATCTCGAGTTCCATCTCCACCGGGACCTCGCTTTGGAAACCGGGTTCGGAGGCCTCGAGGTCTCGCTGAATCCGCCGATGGAGCTCGGCGCCGATCCAGAGCCGGGAAAGACCGGTCCCGGTGAGCCCGATCGAACGTTGGGCAGGCTCTCCGAGAAGATCGCGGACTCCGGCGTGGATCGTCCGTCGCTCGATGTCGATCGAGATGGTCACGATCGGTGGCGCCGGCTACGAATCAGGATGAGGATGAGGATGATCGTGATCAGCGCTGCGGCGCCGTAGGCGATGGTGCTCGGTCTCGGCGGCCAGCGGTCGCTGAGCCTCGGTTTGTAGTGCAGTTCATCGTCAAAGCGCACGCTGTCGATGACGCGGTCGAAGAGTGGCGCCATCACCGGTGCCTGGTTGGCGCCGGCGTAGCAGTGAACGGTGAACAACCCGCGCTCGGTGAGAAACGATGCCGTCGTCACTGACACCCGCCCCTCGAACGCGAGATCGAGCGTGTTGGTGAGGTAGATCGCGTACCGCCGGCGGTCGAAGAGTGCGGCTTCGAGCTCGATCCCGCGGAGCATCGGACCGGCCCGGTCGGCGAGGTGGGGCTTGCCCTCCTCTTGTATCTCGTGAAGAGTCGGCAGATGAAGGAACTGCCCATACGGTAGGCGGCCGCTCTCCCTGATCTGGATGAGGATCTGCGGAAGGGCAAAGTCCATTTGCGGGTCGTCCGGACGGAATCCGTACTGGTAGATCTCGGCCGACCGACCGCCCGAGGCCTCGGCCGCCCGCAGGCTGAAAAACTCGAGAGATTCCGCCGAGATGTCGTTCCAGTGGCGTGGTATCTCCATGGTGGCGTGCCCCTGATACAGGGTCACCGTCCGCATGGGTTCCTCAGTGATTGAAAAGGCAGTCGGGACACCCATCAATATCAACGCGCACGCAAGGATTGAACCCACAACTTGCATCAACTCGGGAACGATACCACCGCGGGCCGCGCGGCGCGAAAGGCGAGAAATGCGCATTAGCACGTTCCCATCCGGAAACTCCGGACGAAAACTAGCCTACGACCGCACCGGTTTGCTATGGTGTGGTTGAATCGAGCACACCGTCCGAAAGGTCAGAAATGAGTTCTGAGAACGACCACGACAATCCTGATCATGCGTCGGATCCGGTGGACCATCGCGTTACCGTCGATCTGGAATTTGACACCCTGCGCGAATTCCGCGAGCAGATGGCCCCATACCTCAACCACGGCGGGTTGTTCATCAAGACCGACCGGCCCTACCCGCGCGGCACGGCGATTCGTTTTCGCTTCGTGATGCCAGAGGACTTCGCGATCGCCCAGGGAACGGGGGTGGTTGTATCGACTCGGGTGGCTGAAGAGGATCCGGAGATCGAGCCCGGGATGGTTGTGTGGTTCGAAGAGGTCGATCGTAAGAGTCGCGAGGTGATCCGCGAGCTCGTCGATTTTCACGTTGCGGTCGGTGGGAACCCATTCGATATTGGATTGGGCGATGGCGGCGCCGACGAAATCCCGACCGATGCGCTCGGCGGGGGCACTCCACCGCCATTGGAATCACCCGTCATTGAGCCGCATCCTCAAGAGGCAGACTCGCCACCGATCCCGCCGGCGTCGGACGAGGTTCTGCCGGCGTGGCTGTCGAAGCTCGATGCCGAACAGGAAATCGACCTGGAGTTCGATAGTCCCCCGGAAGGCGAGCCACCGGAGATGGAGATATCGAGCTCGGAGCCCGCGGAGCCTACCAGACAGGATTTCGAGATCAGCGTGATCGACGACCATGACGAGCCGGATCCAACGCCGGTGCGTGTGGCGGACGAGGGCGTATCGGATCCGACCCTGGTACCGTCCGACCAACGCACCCCTCCTCCCCGGAGCCTTCGTTTGTGGCCGCTGGCGGCGACGGCGGCCGTGCTGGTGGCAATCTCGGTCGGTGTGTGGTGGTTGGTCATGAAGCCGGCGTCCTCGCAGATCCAGGAGACCGTTGCGGCTCCCGTGCCAACCCAGCCGGCGCCGAGTCCAAACGTGATTGCAGAGGAGTCCGAACAGCCGCCCTTGGCCAAACCCCATGGCGTCTCGGAATCGCCGCAGGTAGCGTCGTCAGATCTTCCCCCCGTCACCCGACCGGCGACCAGAATCATCGATATGGCGGTCGCTCGTGTCGACGATGCAACGGTCGTTGACATCCGCGGCGACGGCGGCCTTTCGGAGGATCGTCTCCGCGTTTCTCGACTCGACGACCCGCCGCGGGTGTGGGTGCGCATCGGCGGAATCGAGACCTTCTTCAGGCCAAACGAAATCGGAGTCGGGTCGCCGGAGTTGTTGCGGATCCGGGTGGGACACCACCCGGAGGAAACCCCCGTTTCGTTATGGGTGGTCCTCGATCTTGCCGACGGCTCGGTGGTGGTCCGCGACACCACGGTCAGCGGTGACACCATACGGGTATCGATCGGCCGGCGGTGAGGCGACGATCACATAGCCCGCCCTTCTTACCACCTCGCTGCTGCGGCCCGCGATACGCCGCAATTTGCCGCGTTTTCTCCCATCGGGGTGCTCGACGTACTGTCAAGTACGACTCCGCGCCCCTCAGGTCGAAAACACCACATCTCACGACATCTCGCGGGCCTCGCGACGCGACGTGGTGAGAAAGGCGGGCTAGTGATGACATCGACCCGCTGTTTCTTCGCCTCCGATTTGCACGGGCGAAGTGACCGCTATCAGAAGCTGTTTGCAGCCATCGAAGAGGAGCGTCCACAGGCCGTGTTTCTCGGCGGCGACCTCCTGCCGCACCACTGGGAGTCCCTGCTTGATTCCCAGGACTTCATCGCCAATGTCTTCGAACCCGGATTCCGGCGGATCCGCGAGAGGTTGAGCAACGACACCCCAGCAATCTTCATTATCCTCGGCAACGACGACGACAGGACGAGCGAAGGGGCATTCCTCGACGGTCACCGGGCGGGGCTGTGGTCGTACGTGCACGAGCGCTGGGACTCCCTGGGCGGCCATCCGGTCCTCGGCTACAACTGCGTGCCGCCGACGCCATTCCTGCTCAAGGACTGGGAGCGCTACGATGTCTCACGGTTTACCGATCCAGGCTGTGTTTCACCGGAGCAGGGGCAGCGGACGGTGCCGGTCGACCCGGACGCGATCCGATTCGGAACCATCGCCGCCGATCTGGATCGCTTGACCGGGAGCCGAGACCTCGAGGATGCGATCCTGCTCTTCCACTCACCGCCCTACCGGACCGCCCTTGATCGTGCCGGTTTAGACGGACAAATGGTGGATCACGTGCCGCTGGACGTGCACGTGGGCAGCATTGCGATCAAGCGCTTTATCGAGGAGCACCAACCTCTGCTCACCCTCCACGGTCACATCCACGAGGCTCCTCGGCTGACGGGCGCCTGGCGCGAACGCGTCGGCCGCACCTGCTGCTTCACCGCGGCCCACGACGGGCCCGAGCTGGCGCTCGTCCGGTTTAGTCTCGACGATCTTGATGCCGCGACTCGAGAGCTGCTCTAAGGCGTTCCGGCCACCCACTCCCAGGTTCAGGGTGCAGGGTTCAGGGTTCAGGAACCACTGGGCCTGGGGTCAAGCGCCGAAGGCGCGACAGACCCATAGCCTGGGGCGCCAGCCCCAGGTACCGGGTATCACAATACAGAGAAGCCCCCGAAAGGGGGCGACAGATCGCGGCTGCGGCGTCAGCCGCAGCCACCATCTTCCGGTCGTCTTTCGCCGCTTCGCGGCTTGGGGTTTTTCTCGTGTCGTTTTCCTGGGGCTCACGCCCCAGGCTAATTATCTATCGCCGCTTCGCGGCTTGACGGATTCCGTCCTGCCCTATTTATGTGGGCTCACGCCCGAGCCTTTGAATATGTGGTCGCTTCGCGGCGCCCTGCGCCCTGTACCCCTGCGCCCTTCGACCTGCAGCCTTTTCCCGCCGAGGAATGGGCATTCTCGTAACCTTGTTGCGCTTTGGTAGCCATACATAACAAACGAGAAACCGAAGGGGCGTCGACGAATAGGCGGATGTGGAGGCAGGTAATGCGAGATAACGGACGAGATCGCGTGGTTTCCCGATGGAGATCGTGGCACATGGTGCGAGTGCTGGCCGCGGTTTGTGTGATGCTGGCTCTCAGCCTGCCGGCTGCGGCAGGCTCCGGGCGGGTCAAGAAGCGCGACAGCGCCATTGACTTCACCAACGACCTCGACAAGGCTCTCGCGCAGGCGCAAGCCGATGACAAACCGGTCTATCTCGCCTTCGGCGCCGTGTGGTGCCCGGTGTGCCAGTACCTCGAGGAGGTCACCCTCCGCGAGCCTCCGATGCAGGCCCTCGCGGATGAGTACATCTGGGTCTTTGTCGACATCGACCGCAAAATAACCCTCGCTCGCGAGTGGGGTGTCGATGCGACACCAACAATTTTCCTTCTCGATCCGGCGGGCAACTCCCGGCGCAAGATCGTGGGTGGCGCCTCCGCCGACGAGTTGTCCGCGATGCTGCGTCAGTTCCTCGTCGATCTCGACACCGACGCGACGACCGGCGAGGCCGAAGACATCGACACCTTTCCATACACCCAACTCACGGTCAAACCGGGTGGATTTCGCGGCAAGTCGATCTGTTTCTCGCACGTGGGCTACGGTCCGTTGAGCGTTCGCAGTCAGTCCGCATTTCAGTCGCTTCGACTGGGGATCCTGCCGCGGACGCCCTCGACCCTCGGCCGAGGTCAGCAACAGGTGCGCGTGGGCGCCGCGTGGGCCAATACCTGGAATGTCGACGGTGGCAGCTTCGACCCGGAGAATGGTGAATTGGGGCCCTACATGCTCGACTACGAGAGCCTTGACGCCAACATCAGCTATGCCTACGGTCTCAGCGACACCTTTCAGATCGAGGCGGAGTACGAGCAACGGTGGCGCTTTGGTGGGGGAATGGACGGTTTCATCGAGAGCTTTCACGACCTTTTCGGCCTCAGCCAGGGCGGGCGCGACGAGTGGCCGCGGAACCAGACCAATATCTTCATCGACCCTCAGAACGGTGATCCGCCGGTGTCCCTGGCGGGAGGTGAGGTGAGCGGTACATTTTCCCGAAACCTCCTTGTCACCCTGCAGCAGAACGTGACCTGCGGCACCGCCAAGTGGCCGGCCCTGTCGTGGGCGGCAACCGGACGCTATTCCGTGGGTAACCCGGGCGATCTCGAGGGCAGCAATTTCGACTTTGCATTGTCGGCAGCCGTCTCCCGACGCTTCGGCAAGTTCTACGTCTACCTCACCCTCGGTTTTGCCTGGTACGGCAGTGATACCGCCTTCGGCCTCGAGCTCGAGACCACTCAGGCGACGGTCCTCGCCGCCGGCGAGTGGCGCTTCAAACCGCGGATGTCGTTCGTTCTCCAGTATCTCGGCAGCCAAGGGGCCGCCAAGGACCTCGGAGTGTTCTCCGACACCTCCAACGAGATCGTCCTCGGCTGGAAGTGGGAGGTTCGGGACGCCGGTGTCCTGGAGATCGGGCTGCTCGAGAACGTCGTGTCCTTCGACAATAGCCCGGACTTTGGAGTGCACGCGGCGTTCACGCAGAGGTTCTAGTGTGCCCCGTCATGAATGGGGTGCACTAAAAGTCGTAGTACCAGCCAAAGCCGACATAGGTCTCATCATGGAAGAAAAACTCACCCAAGGCCGAACGCCCGGTACCGACCTCGATCGCAAGACGGAAGCGACCGGTGCCGCGGCCGGTAGGCAGGAGAAAACCCACCTGTGCGGTAGACATCGTCTGCCAGCCGAGCTCTTGGAAAGACTGTAGATCGAGCGCTGCGTACCAGGTCATGCGCTGCTTCCAAAACGTTCGAGTCCCGAAGTACTCGATGCCGGCCTGCACGCGCCCCGGATCCTGGGAGTCATCGAGGTCGAAGCCTAGACCTCCCTCGGCGTAAATCTGCCACTTGGGTGTGAGACGCCAGTTCACACCGGCGACAATCTCCTGCCGGGTGTAGCCGATGCGTGTTCTCCCGGTTCGTTCTGCATACTCATCCCCGACGTGTGCCGATTCATGCTTGAGGCCGGTCCGAAAGCCGAGATCTTCGCGTGGCAGCCAGCTCAAATAGAACCCGAAGAGACCGTCCCAACCGATGTTGTCGAGGCTGTGATCCCGATCGAAGTGACCGAAGAAACCACCTTCGAAATCAATTTGCCAACCGCGATCGGGCTCTCCCTCGGGGTGCCAGCGGACAATTCCCCACCGACCTCCGAGGCGCAAGCTGAATCGAGATGCCCCGGTTTCGGGGATTTCCGAGTTCGCCATCCACATGATGGTGAGCGCCGATTGTGGCCGGAGCGGGTCTGCGATGTACTGAGGGTAGAAGTTCGAAGCTGGCATCCACTGGGTCACCCGGCGGGCCGTGTCCGGGACAGAAGGGTCTTCCGCCGCCGCATTCAGAACCGGCAGAAGACCGAGAACCAGGGTACCGACGGCATAACGGAAGAAAATGCTCCGCCTCACTGGTTCGGGTGACGCGTTGACTCGCCCCGGTTTCTGCCCCGACCGGGATGTGTTCGTGGAAAAACCTGAGGTCTTCCTTGCGGTTTTTGTTCTTTGGTCTTGCGTCTGAGCACCCCCAATGTGACACCGCTGACCGCCCGGTCTTTGAGCTGGTCCTTGTGAGAGCAGGTGCCCGTAACGGGCCGGCGGAAACACTGGGGCCGATGCCGATGAACTTGCCACCGACTGATTTGAATGTTATCCAGCGCAGGTTACCGAAGATCACGCAGATAGACGCACATGATCTCTTCGAGGCGGATCGGTTCAGCCGGTACTGCTCCCGATCGGGAGTTCGAGGGCGGCGTCGGTGATGGCGCCGATCTTGGCTGCGAAGCTGGTGTTCTTCTCCAGATCCTCGTCGGTGATGATGTGGACGTCGAGCAGATCGGGGTTGACGTAACCTGTGCGGATGAAGTTGATCTCCCCGAGACACAGGCTCCAGCCTTCGAGCCACGTCTCGAGGTCATGCCGCTGGTCGTCGTCGCCTTGGAAATGGATCAGCAGATCGATGTCGCTCGACGGTCCGGCGCTGGCGTTCTTGGTGCTGCCGATGATGTACATGGCGGCGACGGCGAAGCGCTCGGGGTCGATCTCGGCGGCGATCTTCTCAGCCATCTGCATCCGCCACCGCCAGTAGCTCTCGGAGTGCCTCTGCGGCTGGCGGGTACGGTCCGGCCGGGCTCCGTCGCTTTGTTCCCCGGCCTCGGCCAAAATGGCGATCGCCTCGTCGAGCTCCGAGTTCATCAGAACACGGATGATGCGGCCGCCGCTGGCGCTTGGCACGTCGATGACCCGCACGACGTCGGCGAGGCGCTCGTACTCCGGGAGCATTGCCGTCAGGAGGTTATGTGAGGCGTGGAGCAGGCGCATGTTGAGGAAGCTGTCGTCGTCGGGATAGAGGGGCAGGTAACGGATTTCAGACTCGACGAGGTCCTGGAAGAAGTGGGTGCCGAAGCTCGGGTCCGGCAGGTAATCGCCGGTCTTGCGTGCGACCTCGATCAGCATGGCTGTGTTGTTGATGTCGGAGTAGGTGACGTTGACGCCGAGCTTGATGTCGCCCCGGCTGCCCCACCGCCCCGGCCCGATGAGGATGAACTGGCGCTTTGGCAGCAGCTTGTTGAGCTTGCCGACGGCCTTGCCGACGGCCATGAGATCGGCTCGATCCCGGAGCTGCGCGTAGCCCTCGGGGTCCACATAGACCACATGGGTGATATCCGGCACGTGGCCGTTGGAGACGTAGCGGTGGGCTGTGAAAAGGGTGTCATCCGCGGCCACGTCCTTGGGGATCGGCGCCGGTGCGTCCTCACCAGCAAAGCTCTGGGGGCGGCATTGGAGCAGGTAGAAATCCGTTCCGTCGTGGGCGAACTCGATGTCCACCGGGGTCCCGAGCGTTTCCTCGAGGATCTTTAGGATGTTGCCCACGTGCTTGACGAACGGCGTCGAGTCGATCAGACCTCCAAGGTCCGCCACGAAAGTGTCGCGTTCGGGATCGACGAGCAGCGGCACCGGTTTGCGAAGAACTTCGTCCTTGAGCATCGAAAACACCTGCTCGAAGGCCGGGTAGTCGGTACCGTACTTTCGGAGCAGATCGTCCAGGTCGTGGGTTTCGAAGGTATTGGTCTCGAGGTTGATGACGTCCACCGATCGGGGTGAGTAGCGAATGACCTCTTCGATTGTGGTGTTGACCTTGAGCCCCGGTTGTCCGGGGACCGCCAGGATGGGGTAGTCGTTGCCGACACGATCCACCGCACGCGTACCGAGCCCGGGAACCAGCCGAATCAGCCCGTCGGAGCGTTTGATCCGCGGCGACCAGCGGAACTCGTTATTGGAGAAGGCGACCCCGGCCACGGCCGGCAGGAAGTAGTCGCCGAGGCGGGTGCCGACCACCTCCTGAATGAGGATCGCCATCTCCTCGTGGTAATCGAGTAGGTCGCGCTCCCGCCGGTAGGCGATGGGATCGGGTCCGAAGACCGAGGCGTAGACCTCGGTCATGGCGTCAAGGAGGGCGCTCATCCGCTCCCGCTTGCTGCCCCGGTTGGCGAGGAAGAGGCTCCGGTACTTGCCGGAGAAGGCGCTGCCCATGCGGTCTTCGAGGAGGCTCGAAGAACGAACGATCAGCGGGTTGTCGCCCACCTCGTCAAGGATCATCGAAACACCCTTGACGATCTCGGGGGGGAAGCGGGAGTTTTTGAAGAGCTGGATGATATTGGGAAACTCTTGCCGGACCTGGGAGATCTCCCGGTACTTCTGTTTCAGTACCTCGTCGAGATCGTTGTACTCGATGAAGCTCATCAGACCTTCGGAAGCGACGTACCAGCTTCGTGGCACCTTGACCTCGCCGATCGGTCGATCGGCCGATCCCTCACGGCGCAGGATTGCAGCGGCGAGAAGCAGCCCGGCGCTCTTGCCGCCGAGCTTGCCGTGGCTGGCATCGGAGTGGATGACGCGATCGATGAGATCCAGGAATTCGTCGGTCTGGATGTACTCCTTGGCAACTGAGATGAATTCGAGCTGGTCGGTGAGGAAGCGCCGGATCAGACCAACGTGGATTCCGTTGAGGGTAGCCGGGGAAAGGTCGGCGCCGTCGGCGAGCAAATGGTGGAACCGGCGAAGGGCGCCGGCGACCTCGGACAAGCTCGAACGCGGGTTATTGAGCACCGATGGCAGGAAGCTCGCCTTGTCCTCCATCACCCAGTCCCGGGTCAGGGCCAGGGTGGTGTCGTTTCCAAGGTATTTGTTCGCCAACTCGAAGGGCTTGCCCTCGAGCAGGACCCGCTCGTTGAGGGTACGCGGGCGTGCCGGGTAGTTGGGGTCGTGTCGCTCATCCTCGTCGGAAGACCCGTAGATTTCCTGGAGAAGCTCCTGCCCACCTTCGATGCCGGCCCACACCAGGTGGTTGACCATCTTGCGGGCAATACGGAGGTAGAGTTCGCGGTCCGAACCGCGAAGGAGATCGATGGGGGCCCGCCACCTATCCTCCTTCTCGGCCTCCAACTCACGGCTCGCGGACTCCCACTGCTGGCGGGTCTCGTACATGCGGTGGAAGAGGATGCTGTGTCCGAGCCGTTCGGCGATGGTACGGATCAGTCGCTCCTCCTCCTTGAGAAATGGGCCGCTGTCCTCGGTCGGTCGCTCCTCGGCGTACCACACGCTGAGCCTGCCCACCACTTCTTCCTGGACGAGGATGTCGCTCGACTGGACCCACGGCGTGGGCCGAAAGTCCTCGTTGGTGTAGACCTCGTCACCGTACTCGATCAAGGCACGACAGATATCGGGGTACTGCCAACCGGCGGGGATGACCTCAACCACTTGCCGGAATGCATCCCCGACCGGCAGATCGAGGCGGGCCAGGATCTGCTCCACCTCGTACAGGCAGTTGAGCTCTTTGGCCCGCTCCTGAAGAGAGGCGATCAGCTTGTCGGCGGGGCCGGTGTGGCTCGGCGTTTCAGCCATGGTGTTGAATCACTCCTCGTCCGCTGGCGCCGTCGACCCGGACCTCGAGCGGATCAGCCAGGCGCACGTGGGTGACGTGGGCGGTCGACTGCACGACCGCCTGCCGGCCGAGCCAGTCCCAGTCGATGCGGTGGGGGCCATGGTGCTGCACGGAAAGATAGAGTACACGGAAGCTGAGCAGATTGTGAAAAAAGTGAGAGCCCTGGCTGAGATCGGGTTGCACGTCCGGCAGGGTGGCCTCGACGATCGCCCGTGCACCGCTGATCTGGCCCCACGCAACGGGAATGCCGAGCGAGGAGTCGGAGGTCCCCCAGCGACCAAAGCCGATGAGCAGGTATCGTCGTCCGTCCGCGACCAAACGCCGATTGATGCCCTCAAGCTCCTTTGCGATGGCCGGCGTCTCTGCGGGCTCGAAGGCGTCCGGCCTGATGAAGACCACATCCTCTAGATCGCTGCGACGCCCGTTGCCGAGGACGTTTTCGGATGCGAGGATTACATCGTCGGCGTAAAGATCGTCGGCGGCGACATTGATGTGTTCGCCGCCCACCATCATCGGCCGGACCTGTAGAAAACCGACCCGGGCCGGGAGGGCGTCTTGGCGGTCGAGATTGATGGCGAACTCGATCTCCACCGGAGCGGCGAGAGCCTCCTCGGAGAGCTCCAGGAGACGCTTCAGGAGATCGTTGAAAGGGAGTAAGCGTGACCCGAGCAAAGGTGCAAAGGTGAGTGCGCGGGGGCCGCGGACGTCGAGGCCCGGGTTGAGACGGTCGGAGCCCGCGTCGTAGGTGGAGACCAGGTAGCGGAGCACACCGTCGGCCTCGGCCTCGGCAAGACCCGGCTGTACGAGGTGCTCGGTCTCCCGGATCGGGTCGTAGGGCGGTGGATCACCCATGTGAACCGCCCAGTAGAGGGTCTGGGTGCTCTTGAGCAGCTCTCCGAGGTCGTTGAACGGTGGTGGCGCCTTTGGAAAGGCTGGGGAGTAGGACCAACTGAGACCGCCGTCGACGATGGTTTTGCCAAGCCCGAGGGCGAGCGTCACCACACCGTCCTCAGCCTTGGCGTGACCGGTCGGGTAGTAGTTGTGGGAACGGGCGACCCCGGACACGCAGGGGTAGAAACGGTCGCCGGCTCGCTGTCCGACGACCTCCTGAACGATCACCGCCATCCTCTCCTCGCCGGGTTGGACACCAATCGACCGGAGATAGTCCTTGGACTCCGCGAAGAAGGTCGTTGCGTAGACGAATCGAATGGCCTCCAAGAGGCGATTGAATCGCGCGTCCTCCTCGATCTCGTTGTTGGGGACCATCTTGGTGCCGTAGACACCTGCGAACGGGTGGTCGAGGTCGTCCTCGAGGAGGCTCGATGAGCGCACCGCGAGTGGCGTGTGAACACACGAGACCAACGCCCGCAGGTCGCCGACGTGCTCGGTGGGCAGTTCCGCCTGCTGAAAGGCGTGGGCGATGCGGTCGTCCGGGAGATCTGAGCCGGCGATGTCCTCCAGGTGATTTCGTTGGATGAAACTGTCGAAGAGCTCGGTTGTCAGGACGGTCGCCGTCGGAACCGAGACCTCGATGTAGGGAAACTCCTCGGGATCAAGCCTGGAGAGGATCTCCTCGCGCACCCGCGACAGACCGGAAGCCTTACCGCCGAGAGCGCCGCCGCCGATGCGGGTCAACGTGTTTTCCGCACCAAAGAACTCGCGATCGAATCGCGGCACAAGCGACCCATCGACCATCATTGGCGAAGGGATCTCCGACAGTTTTGAGTTTTGAGTTTTGAGTTTTGAGTTTTCCGCCATCCGCGACGCCGGATGGCCGGGGTGTGGTGAGGGCTACCACCCGCTCGGGGAAGCGTGGATGAGTCCCGACGCTCGAATGCCGTCCGTAACTCAAAACTCAAAACTAAAAACTCAAAACTCATTCAAAGCCACCCTCGCTCTTTGCACTGGTTGGCGACGCGGTCGATGGCGATGACCAGCGCTGCGTCCCGCATGGAGAGCGACTTCGAGGAGGCCAGATCCGAGATCGCGACGAAGGCCGCGGTCAGCGTGCGGTCGAGCTTGCTCAGGACCTCGGACAGCGGCCAGTAGTAGTTCATGTTGCTCTGAACCTGCTCGAAGTAGCTGCAGGTTACGCCGCCGGCGTTGGCCAGAATGTCCGGAATCACGAAGATCTCGCGCGATGTGATGGCTTCCTCGGCTTCGGGTGTGGTGGGGCCGTTCGCGCCCTCGGCGATGATCCGGACCTTGCCCGAGATCGAATCGACGTTCTCCGAGGTGATCTGGTGCTCCAGTGCGGCGGGAATCAGGATCTCCACCTCCTGGGACAGCCACGCCTCGCCGTCGAGGATCTCGTACCCGAGGGTTCGCGCCTTATTCGGGTCGATGTTGCCGAAACGGTCTGAGGCCTGCCGCAGCTCTCCGAGATCGATGCCATCCGGCTTGCGGTAGGCCACGGGTGCACCAGTATCCGGGTCCCAGCTCGACACGCAGGTCACCGTGCCGCCGATTTGGGTGTAGAGCTCGATGGCGTACTGGGCGACGGTGCCGAAACCCTGGACGCTGGCGGTCGTGGCGCCGGGTTCCATTCCCAGCTCCTTGAGCGCCTCGCGCAGGGTGTAGACGAGACCGTAGCCGGCAGCCTCGATGCGTCCCAACGAACCGCCGGCGCCCAGGGTCTTGCCGGTGATCGCCCCCGGAATTCGATCGCCGTGCAGCGTTTCATACTCGTCGAGCATCCAGGTCATGTGCTGGCCGGAGGTCATCATGTCCGGCGCCGGTACGTCTCGCCGCGGACCAATGGTGCGCGCGACGCGGCGGATCCAGGCGCGGCAGATCCGTTCGATCTCGGAAGTGCTCAGCCGGTGCGGATCGCACACCACGCCACCCATGCTGCCGCCGAGCGGAATGTCCACGACCGCCGTCTTCCAGGTCGTCCACATGGCGAGGGCCCGCACCGTGTCGATGGTCTCCTGTGGATGGAAGCGAACGCCGCCCCACGCGGGTCCGCGGGCGTCGTTGTGCTGCACCCGGAATCCCTCGAAGACCTCGACCCGTCCGTCGTCAAGACGTACCGGTAGGGTCAAACGGTGCTCGTGGGACGGCTGTCGAAGGAGGGCGCGCGTCGCCTCGTCGAGCCCCATGAGGTCGGCGAGCCGGTCGAACTGGGCCTGCGCATCGGCGAACGGATTGAAGGAGGATTCACCGGTCATAGCGGATACCTCTCAGGTTGATGATCGCACAACGAATGTCGATTTCGAATTTCGAATTTCGAATTTCGAATTTTCGGAGCGCCCCGCGTGGGTGTTATCGAGAGCCTAACCCGCATATCTCACTATGAGTTTACTGCGGATGGCGAATCGCGGCGTCCCGCCGTGCTTGTCGCAAATCGTGTTTCTCGACGTAGCGGGACAGTACGTTGACCAACCCCGAAACGAGAAGCCACCGCCGGGTGTGGTGCATCGTCGCTTTCGCCTCGAAACCCGGTGAGAAATGCGGGGAAGACGGTGCGATGGAAAAATTCGAAATCCGAAATTCGAAATCCGAAATTGAAAAAGGCGGCCCCGAGGGGGCCGCCGTACTCGAAGTTGCTCTGGTGCTCGTTAGACCAGTCCCTGGTCGATCATCGAGTCCGCGACCTTGACGAAACCGGCGATATTGGCGCCGGCCACGTAGTTGCCGGCGTGACCGTACTCCGCGGCGGTGGTCACGCAGGCCGTGTGAATGCGATTCATGATGTCGCGCAGCTTGTTGTCGACCTCCTCGCGGGTCCAGGAGAGGCGCATGCTGTTCTGGGACATCTCGAGCCCGGAGACGGCGACGCCGCCGGCGTTCGCGGCCTTGCCGGGACCGTAGAGAATTTTCTTCTCGATGAAGAGCTCGACGGCTTCCGGCGTCGAGGGCATGTTGGCGCCCTCCGAGACCACGAAGCAACCGTTGTCGAGCAGGGTCTTGGCGTCGTCGGCGTCAAGTTCGTTCTGGGTTGCGCACGGTAGTGCGATGTCGCACTTGACGTTCCAGACGCCGGTTCCCTCGTGGTACGTGACGCCGGGGAACTTGTCGGCGAGCTCGCGGATGCGGCCGCGGCGGACGTTCTTGAGGTCCATCAACTCGTCCCACATCTCCTGGGTGAGACCCTCCTCGGCGACAACAAAACCGGAGGAGTCGGACAGGGTCACGACCTTGGCGCCGAGCTCGAGGCATTTTTCGGAGGCGTACTGGGCCACGTTTCCGGAGCCCGATACCGCCACCCGCTTGCCATCGAAGCTGTCGTCGCGGGTGCCGAGCATGTCTTGGGCGAAGTAGACGCAGCCGTAACCGGTCGCCTCGGGCCGGATGAGGCTGCCGCCCCAGTTGAGGCCCTTGCCGGTGAGGACGCCCTCGAAGCGATTTCGGATGCGCTTGTACTGGCCGAAGAGGAAACCGATCTCACGGCCGCCGACGCCGATGTCGCCCGCCGGCACGTCGGTGTCGGCGCCGATGTGGCGGCAGAGCTCGGTCATGAAGCTCTGACAGAAGCGCATGACCTCATTGTCGGACTTGCCCTTGGGGTCGAAGTCACAGCCGCCCTTGCCGCCACCCATGGGCAGGGTGGTGAGGGAGTTCTTGAAGACCTGCTCGAATCCGAGGAACTTGAGGATGCCGAGGTTGACCGTGGGGTGAAAACGGAGGCCGCCCTTATACGGGCCGATGGCCGAGTTGAACTCGACGCGGTAGCCCTTTTGGACCTGGACCTCGCCACGATCGTCCATCCAAGGTACCCGGAAGAGGATGACACGTTCCGGTTCGACGATGCGCTCCAAGATCCGGTGATCGAGGTACTTGGTATGTCGCTCGAGCACCGGCACCAGCGTTTCGACGACCTCCTCGACCGCCTGGTGAAACTCCGTCTCGCCCGGGTTTTTGGCGATCACATTCCGCATGAACTGTTCGGCGAAAAGCTTTTCGACTGGACGCATTGGTCATTCCTCCTGGGATTTGGGATTTCGGCACTCGGCGGGTTGCCCCGTCCTAACCGTCGGCGAGAATACTCCACATGTACCAGGCTGGCAACCCTCTTTTGACGAGGTTCACAATACCCAGCAGCTATGCGGGCGGGGATAAACCCGCCCCTACGCCATTTGTTGTAGGGGAGGGGTTTATCCCCTCCCTTTCGACCACGCTAGGGTTCCAGAATGACACCCCGGCTCGTCGACCCATCCACCAGCACCTGGGCCGGGTATTCGAGACGAAGATGGCGGACGGCGCCGTCCATGGCGACGGTCATCGCCTCCTGTCGATCGAGCCAATCCCAATTGATGGACCCGCTGCCGTCCTGCTCGTGAACCGCAAAGAAGGCGACCCCGTAGCACGTGAGGTTGTGGAAGAAATGAGATCCGAGCGAGGGCTCGACCTGGAGATCTGTGAAATCAGTCTCGACGATCGCGCGAACCGATGAAATCTGCGGCCAGGTGACGGGAATGCCGAGCCACGAGTCTCGCGAGCCCCATCGCCCGGGGCCGATCAAGATTGAGTACCGGCCGTCTCGTCGCAGCTCCCGGTTGATCTGCTCGATGATGGCGGCCGCGTCGGCGGTCTGCGAACGGTCCAACCGGCGGGGGTCGATCACCATCAGATCGGAGATCGTCTCGCGGCGGCCGTGCCCGAGAGCGACCTCGGATTGCACCACCGCCCTCCCGATCGTTTCCTCGTCGAGATTCACCTCCACATCCATCTGCTCGAAGACCATCGGCCTGAGCTGAAGAATGTTGAATGTCTGGCGTTGTCCCAGACCTGGCTCGATATCGGCCGCGAACTCAATCTCGGCCGGGCTCGCGAGCCCATCTCGACAGGTGTCGAGCAGGCGCGTGAGGATCTCCGGCAGGGGAATCACCCGTCCCCTGAGCAGGGCGTCGAAGGTGATGAGGGGCGCCCCGCCCTCCTCGAGACCGGCGACGATGCGGTCGTTGGATCGATCATAGGTTGATGCGAGCGGTGAGGCGGCGCCGTCGCGAACCGCGTCGATGATCTCCTCGTGCACGAGGTTGGCATCGGTCCGGACGCCCGGGATCACGTCGTCACGAGACAGATCGAGGGCGTAGAAACGCCGCTGCGCGTTGCGCAGGATGTCCTTGACCGCCGAGAACTGGGGTAGGACCTGCGGTTGCCGTGGACAAAAGCGGAGCGCCTCGAAGCCCTCCACCACCGACTTGCCGAGACCGAGCGCCACCTGGGCGACCCCATCCTCAGGCTTCATATCGCCGAAAGGGTAGAAATTATACGAGGAGGCGGTGCCTGAGAACGTCGGGTAGAAACGATCGCCGCGGCGGCTGCCGACCAATCGCTGGACCAACACCGCCATCAACTCCTCCTCGGTCCGGTAGGGCGTGGTCTCGAGGTAGTCGCGGGCGGTTTGAAAGAAGGTGGAGGCGTAGACCACCTTGATCGCCTCGAGGAGTTGGGCGAGCCGGACGTCGAGCGAGGGGTGGTTGTTGGGCAGCATGATGGTGGCGTACACACCCGCGAAGGGTTGGTAGACCGAGTCTTCGAGGATGCTCGACGAGCGAACGGCGATGGGTTCACAGATCCGTTCGAGGAAGGTGCCGAGATCCGACCGCAGCTGGTGTTGGAAGCGGGCGCGCCGGAAGTAGTCCAGGACCTGCTGGTCGTTCATGTCGCCGATGCGGGTGACGAAGCCGCGTAAACGGTTGTCTTCGAGGAACTCCTCGAAGACATCGCTGGCGAGGACCACGGTCTGTGGAATGGTGATATCGACTCCTTCGATGTCGAAGAGCTCATGCGCGAGGATCTTGTGCATGAACGCCAGTCCCCGGCCCTTGCCGCCCAGCGAACCGGAGCCGATCTTTGCGAATGCGGTGAAGTCATTGAACCGCGACTGGTCGAAGTCGGTGATGACGTGCCGTTGGATCTCTCTCAGATATCCGCTGATGGTGTCGATCAGATAGGCGCGGAGATCGGACGGAGAGGGGAACTCGGTGACCTTTCGGGGACGCAGCATCGAGGCGAGTTCGAACTCGGTACGAGCCTTGAGCCAGGCCGAGAAATGGTTGCGGCCGGCGTGGTAGACGAGGCTTTCGTCCGGCACCTCCGCAAGAGATTTCAGTATCGAACGCATCCCGGTAGCGCGCGCGACCGGTGTACCGTCGGCGAGCTTGAAGACGAAATCCCCGAAACCGAAATGATCGAGAATGTACTCCCGCAGATCCTCGAGTAGGTGGGGCGACTGCTTGCTCATGAACTCTGCCCCGGCTGCGATGGCCTTCGCCTTATGCTCCATCTCCATCGACTGCACGAGGATCGGAATGTTCTCGTCGTGCTCCCGGATACGCTCGGTCAGCCGGATGCCCGCCTCGAAGTCGAGCTGGCCCTCGCGCGGGAAGCTGACGTCGGTGATGATGCCGAGGACCTTACCGGCGTACCGTTCGTACAGCTCCCACGCCTCCTCGAAGGTTTGCGCCAACAGGATCTTGGGACGCGCGCGAATACGCAACAGCCGGTGCGAGAGGTTGATGCCTTCGGACATCAGGCGCCCGGTCTGGAGGGTGATTTCGGTGTAGAAGTGCGGAAGGTAGACGGAGTAGAAGCGAGGCTCATCCTCGACCAGGATGATGGCCTGCACGCCCCCGACCAGAATGTCGTGCTCGGCGTTGCGCTGATCCTCGACCTGCTTGATCATCGCCAACAGCGCCTGCACGTTGCCCTGCCACAGAAAGGTCCAGTCGAGCTCGCCGCTGGCGCGGAGATCCTCGAGCCAGGGGAGCTCCCAGGCATGGGCGGCGATCAAGCCAACCGGTATTACGGGATGGGATTCCTTGATCAAGTGCACCAGATCGCCGATTTCCATATCCGGCAGACGGGGGGTCGTGATCACCATGTCGAATTCGCGTTCGTCGAGCAGCTTGAGCGCTTCAGATGCCTCTGTGACTCGCGTGAAACGGGGAGCGAAACGGAGGTTGAGATCGAGGTTGCGGTACTCCTCGAGGACCAGCTCGGTGAGCTGTCCATCCTCCTCGAGGATGAACGAGTCGTAGTGGGAGGAAACCAAGAGGATCTCGATGATGCGGTACTTCATCAGTGCCGAGAACTCCTCGGAGTGCATCCCGTAGCGGCTGGTCAGCTCGATGGAGCTTTCGCTCATGTGTTGCCTCGCTCGGGACTAAGGTAGCAGAGAAGGTATTAGCTGTTAGGTGAGCCTCTTGCAATATTCAGAGGCAGAGGGGGCGGGGATAAACCCCGCCCCTACAAAAACACGCGTAGGGGAGGGGTTTATCCCCGCCCTGCCGAACTGTCGCTTCGTCGACGAAACACCTTCACAGGGGTTTTTGCAAGAGGCTCAAGCTATTAGCTCATCGCAAGGCACCCACCGGGAGCCTCCCGTGCTAATACCTAAAACCTAATACCTAATACCTTCCCCAGTCAGTCCTTCCACTCGGTGATGAAGACGTTTGTCTCGCCTGGCTTCGAGTTATGGCGGTTGGAGCAGAAGACGAAGGTCTTCCCGTCGGGCGACCACATGGGGAAGCCGTCGAAGCCCTCGCTATAGGTGATCCGCTCGAGGTTGCCGCCGTCGAGGCCGACCATCCAGAGGTCGAACTCGCGTCCCTTTGGATCGCCGTAGTTGCTGGCGAAGATGATCTTCTCACCCGAGGGGTGGAAGAAGGGCGCGAACGCGGCGGCGTCAAGATTGGTGATCTGCCGTTTGTCTGAACCATCGGCGTTCATCACGAAGATTTCGAGCTTGGACGGGCGGATGAGGCCGTCGGCAAGCAACGCCTGGTAATCCTCGATTTCGTCCGCATCCGACGGATGGTGCGCGCGATAGATGATCTTGGTGCCATCAGGCGAATAGAAAGGACCGCCGTCATAGCCAATCTCGTCGGTCAGACGTACGACGTCGGAACCGTCGAGGTCCATCGAGTAGATATCGAGGTCGCCGTCCCGCGTCGAGGTGAAGACGATGCGGTCGCCTTGCGGCGAGACCGTAGCCTCGGCGTCATATCCATCGATATTGGTCAGCTTGACGATTTCCGAACCGTCCGGGCGGACGCGGTAGATGTCATAGGTCGCATAGATCGGCCACACATAGCCTCGACTCTGGTCCGGCACCGGTGGGCAGTCTGGGTCGGCGCCGTGGGTGGAGGCGTAGACGATCCAGTCGTCACCGGGGAGAAAGTAGGCGCAGGTGGTGCGGCCGGTGCCGGTGGAGGTGAGGGTCGTCTCCGCCGTGTCGGTATTCATGACGAAGATTTGGTCGCAGCCATAGGGTGGTCTCGTGGACTGGAAGATGAGATCACGACCGGCGAAGGAGAAGTAGGCCTCGGCGTTCTCGCCACCGTCGGTGAGCATACGGAGCTCGCCGAAGTGGGACTCCCGGGGGTCCGCCTCGATGATCCGGGGTAGGGCAGGAGCGGCATCAACGGACACCGCTGGGGCAGGCGTCTCCGGCTGTTGCGCACAACCGGTGATAATTAGGGCGGCTGAAAGTGTCGTGAGTGTTATTCCGAGTCTGAGCTTCATAGGGCCTCCAGGCCGCGAGATCGTCTCACGAGACGCCTGATGTGACAAATTCGTGACACATGCCCGGCTCTATCTCACTGCCCGCCCGCGGTCCGCGGTCTTCGCCCGCGGCTCTGCCCCGTTTCGGGCCCGCGTCCGTGCTTGTGTCCCGGGGGCGCGCTGCCGCGCGAGGATGCCAGGCACGCCGACATGACGTTGAGGACAACGTCAAGTCGGGATGCCAGGCACCTCCGGTGGACGCCCGTTTCTCAGAGCGCTGCCGCGAGAGGATGCCACGAATCCGAAATTCCTACCCGTCGAGGGCCAGTAGCAGTGGTTGCTCGAGCGCATCCTTTAGGCTGGCCAGGAAGCGTGCGGCGTCGGCGCCGTCTACCAGCCGGTGGTCGTAAGAAAGAGACAGCGGCATCATAAGCCGCGGCCTGAACGCGCCCTCGTGCCACTCCGGCTCGATGCGTGCCCTGGAGACCCCGAGAATCGCCACCTCGGGCCAGTTGACGATGGGAGAGAAGCCTGTGCCACCGATGCCCCCGAGATTCGAGATCGAGAAGGTACCTCCCTGCATGTGATCGGGCATGAGCATTTTCTCGCGGGCACGGCGGGCGAGATCGTCGAGCTCGACCGCAATCTCGGTCAGGTCCTTGCCATCGGCATCGCGGATCACCGGCACCAACAGCCCGCGTTCGGTGTCGACCGCGACCCCGATGTTGATCGACTCCCTGAAGACGATCTCGTGGTTGACCATGTCGACAGCCGCGTTGAGGGTCGGGTGCTGTCTGAGTGCGGAGGCGACGATCTTGACCAAGAGGGCGGTCATCGTCAGTTTGCCGCCGGCTGATCCAACTCGTTCCTTGTAAGCCTTGCGAAACTTCTCGAGATCGGTGATGTCGGCGATTTCGTGATTGGTGACCTGGGGCGCCGTCAGCCAGGCGCGAGTCAGGTTCTCCGCCGTCAATCGCCGCACCTTGGACATCGGCTCGCGGCGCACCGGGCCGAAGCGCTCGAGGTCGGGCAGATCGGCTGTCGCGAGCGACGCCGAGTCGGGCGCCGGCTGAGACAACAGCCGCTTGCCGTGTGCCTTGACGTCGTCGATCGAGATGCGGCCACCCGCGCCGGTACCGGAAACGACGGAGAGATCGACGCCGATCTCGCGTGCGAACCGTCGCACTCTTGGGGACACGGGGATGGTTGAGGATTTCGAATTTCGAATTTCGAATTTCGAATTTGCTTCGCGCCCTCCCATTTTCTCCTCAACGTTTTCGGGCGCAGGCGCGGACTCGGGCACGGGCTCGGGCTCGGGCACGACTTTTTCAGGCGCAGCATCTGCTTGACCTTCCGTGCCCTCCAGGGTGACGATTGGGGCGTTTGCTGAGAGAACGTCGCCGACCGAAACGTGCACCTCCGTGATGGTGCCGGCTGCAGTGGAGGGGACCTCGACCGAAGCTTTTTCGGTCTCGACCTCGATCAGGCTCTGGTCCACCTCGATGCTGTCGCCGATCGCCACCAGAACGGCGACCACGTCGACGCTGTCGACGCCTTCGCCGAGTTCTGGAAGGTTGATGGTGATCTCCATATGACCTCCGTCAGACCGTTACCGGGTTCGGCGCTTCGGGATCGATCCCGAGCTCGGACATCGCAGTCGCCACGATCTCGCGGTCGATGAGCAACTCACCCGCGAGCTGGCCGAGGGTTGCAATCACGATATGGGCGGCATCGACCTCGAAGAAGCGGCGCAGCGCGGCGCGGCTCTCCGATCGTCCGAAACCGTCGGTGCCGAGAGCGACCGGAGGTTTTGGGAACCACTTGCTGATGGAGTAGGGCAGCGCCTTGACGTAGTCGGTGGCGATCACATAGACGCCGTTGGTGTCGTCCAGACACTGGCGGATCCACGGCGTTCGATGGTCCTCGTCTCGGTGTAGGCGGTTGAAGCGGTCGCAGTCGGTACCGTCCATGTAGAGCTCCTTGAAGCTCGTGATGCTCCACACGTCGGCGGCCACGTTGTAGCGCTCGCCGAGGATCTCCTGGGCGCGCAGCGCCTCGTTGAGGATCGCGCCGCTGCCGAAGAGCTGTGCACGCAGCTCGGCCTGTTCATTGCCCGACGGACGGAAACGGTACATGCCACGGAGAATGCCCTCCTCGGAACCCTCGGGTTGCGGGGGCATCGGATACGGTTCATTCTCCACGGTGATGTAATAAAAGATGTCTTCCTGCTCGACGTACATGCGGCGGATCCCGTCCTTGATGATTGCCGCGAGCTCGAAGGCGAAGGCCGGATCGTAGGCCTTGAGGTTGGGCACCGGGTAGGCGAGGAGGTGCGAGTTGCCGTCCTGGTGCTGGAGGCCCTCTCCGTTCAAGGTGGTACGCCCGGCGGTACCACCGATCATGAATCCACGGCAGCGCATGTCGCCGGCCGCCCACACCAAGTCACCGATCCGTTGCATGCCGAACATGGAGTAGAAGACGAAGAAGGGGATGGTGTTGATGCCGTGAGTGGCGTGGGCGCAGCCGGCGGCTATGAACGAGCTC
>Ga0164313_10000613_pt1 | contig 29404 bp, 24 predicted proteins | sample GuaBasSedimGuay4_FD_113735 | JGI IMG/M metagenome (GOLD analysis project Ga0164313, IMG submission 113735) | Subseafloor sediment microbial communities from Guaymas Basin, Gulf of California, Mexico - Guay4, Core 4569-4, 0-3 cm | ecosystem: Environmental > Aquatic > Marine > Hydrothermal vents... | reverse complement strand
GGACGGCCTGGCGCGTATCGAGCACGCCGATGGTTCACGCGAGATCCGCCTGCTCTATTCCGACCACGGTTCCAGCCGTGGTCTGGGCTTGACCGTGCAGCAACGCGTGCTCTTGCACGGTCGCAGTGATCTCGATGACTTCGTGTTCGTCGAATACGCGTTCACAGCGGGCGAACAGGCACTCATGGACCTGCGCTGGGGGCTGGCGCTGGACTGGGAAATGCCCTCAGGCGGTGCAGGTGAAGCTCACCTGGACGAGCGTTTCGTGAGTATCGCCGGTGGTGCCGGTATTCGTGTGGAGTCATCCGTCGAAGGTGCGGGTGCCGGTGTGGCCGGCCTGATCTTCCTCGGCGAGGCGCATGAGGTGGGGCTGGGCAGCATGCTCGAATGGGCCAGCGAGGACGAAGCCGGCTGGAAGATTCCATCGGACTTCCAGGCCACGGCGAGCGACCCGGTGCTATGGGCTGCGATGCAGCCGGGCGAACACCAGAGCCTCGAGCGCACCGGTTCCAGGGTCGCGGTCGTTTCGGCAAGGCTCGGGGACCTGGAGCGGGGGCAGACGCGCACTGTCACCGTGGCGCTTTCGATTGCCCGCGATGCAGGTGAACTCGAAGCCAGGCTTCAGGCCGCTCGTGTGGCCTTCGAGGCGGGACTCGAGGGCCTGGACCCGGCGGCGCTCGAAGACAGTATCGTGCGCTTTTCGCACAATCCTTTCAGTTCGGCGACCGAGCTCAGCTTCGCGCTCGCGGCGGCCGGGCGCGTTCGCGTCGACGTATACGACCTTCGAGGGCGGCACGTGCGATCGCTGCTCGATGCGTCGCGCCGGGCCGGGGTGCATCGCCTTGGCTGGAATGGCCAGGATGACCAGGGGGCCAGCGTGGCCAGCGGGGTCTACTTCGTGCGCTTGCAGACTGCCAGCAGGACCGAATCCAGAGCCGTGACGCGAGTCCGCTGAGTCGGCCCTTTGCCCGTCGCAGCGCGGATTTGCTGCCTCCTTCAGCCGTGCTACTGTATGCCACGAGTCGGGGTCATCCACCCCGGGCAGCCGTACATAGAGGGAGAGCCCATGCAGGACACGCTTCGTATCGGTGATCGCGACTTCCAGAGCAGACTCCTGCTGGGCACGGGCAAGTTCCCGTCGGGTGCCACAATGCGCGCGGCGATCCAGAGCAGTCGCACGGAGGTGGTCACGGTGGCCCTGCGTCGGGTCGACCTGGCGGCTGATGGTGAGGACATCCTCGACTTCATCGATCGTGAGAAGGTGCTTCTGCTGCCCAACACGAGCGGGGCACAGGATGCCGACGAGGCCGTGCGCCTGGCACGACTGGCGCGCGCGGCGGGACTTCCTTCCTGGGTCAAACTCGAGGTCACGCCAGACCTTCGCTACCTCCTGCCCGATCCGGTGGAGACGCTGCGCGCCTGTGAGATTCTTGTCGCCGACGGGTTCACCGTCCTGCCTTACATGCCTGCCGATCCTGTTCTGGCCAAGCGACTCGAGGAAGCAGGGGCGGCCACTGTGATGCCACTCGGCAGCCCGATTGGCAGCAACCAGGGACTGCGCACGGAGGCGTCCCTGGAGATCATCATCGAGCAGGCCACGGTGCCGGTGGTCGTCGATGCGGGCATCGGCGCGCCGAGTCACGCGGCCAGAGCCATGGAGATGGGGGCCGACGCAGTGCTGGTGAATACCGCGATCGCGGTGGCATCAGACCCGGAGGCCATGGGCGGCGCCTTCGCCGACGCAGTCTCGGCTGGTCGTGTGGCATTCCGCTCGGGGCTGGCGCCGCAGAGTAATGTGGCGCAGGCCAGCAGCCCGCTCACCGGCTTTCTCGGCAGCAGCGATGGTGAACGGACGACTGGTGCGGCGCAGGCATGAACGTCGCGGCTTTCCAGGAACTCTTCGACGCAACTGACCTGGACGCCTGGCGCGCGCGCAGCGAAGGTGCGACCGGGCAGGAGGTCCGTGATGCCCTGCAGGGCAAGTCATCGGGCCTGGCGCGCATGGCTGCATTGCTCTCGGAGCATGCGGCCAGCGAGCACATCGAGGAAATGGCGGCGATTGCGCATCGCATCTCGGTACAACGCTTCGGGCGCACCCTGCAGATGTACGCGCCGCTGTACGTCAGTAACGAGTGCATCGACTCGTGCACCTATTGCGGGTTCAGTCGCGAGCATTCCGTGCGCCGGATCACACTGCGGGCAGAGGAAGTAGAGGCCGAGGGTCGCCTCCTGCTCGAACAGGGGTTCCGCCACATCCTGCTGGTCAGCGGTGAGCACCCGCGCATCGTCAATACCGGCTACCTCGCAGAAGTCGTGCGTCGATTGCGGCCTGACTTCGCGTCGATTGCGATCGAGGTCGCTCCGCAGCACGAGGCGGGCTACCGCGAACTCGTCGAGGCCGGTGTCGATGCCCTCACCGTCTACCAGGAAACTTACGACCGCGAGGTCTACGCGGCCGTGCACCTGGCAGGCCGCAAGAAGAACTTCGACTGGCGACTGGCCACGCCCGAGCGCGCCGCTGCGGCGGGCATGAAGCGGATCAACATCGGTGCGCTCTTCGGCCTGGCGGAGTGGCGCCGTGATGCACTCGCTACCTACCTGCACGCGTCGTGGATGCAACGGGTACTGTGGCGCACGCAGGTTTCAGTGAGCATGCCGCGACTGCAGGGCGCGATCGATGCCATCGATGCGCTGCGGCCGATGGACGACCGCTCCCTGGTGCAGTTCATCTGTGCGATGAGGATCTGCCTGCCCGATGCCGGTCTGGTGTTGTCAACGCGTGAACCGGCCAGCCTGCGCGATGGACTGGTACGGCTGGGCATCACGCAGCTTTCTGCTGGCAGCCATACCGAACCCGGTGGCTACCAGAACCCGAGCGAGGATGCCGAGCAGTTCGAGGTGGCCGACGAACGCAGTCCAGCCGAAGTTGCCAGGCACCTGCGGCAGATCGGATACGAGGTCGTATGGAAAGACTGGGAGCCCACCTTGCACGGGGTTGCCAGAGGGGCGGAGGCCTGAAGATGCAGGTACAGGTCAATGGCAGCATGCGCGAAGTAGGACAGCGTTCCTCCCTGGTCGAATTCATTGAGCAGATGGAACTGGATCCACGCTACCTCGTCATCGAGTACAACGGGCGAGCGCTGGGTCGCGCTGACTTTGCTTCAGTAATGCTCGAGGATGGCGATCGCCTGGAGCTGGTGCGCCCGGTAGCGGGCGGCTGACTCACTCCACGGCCGTATTGTCCGAGTCCGCGCGCGTGGCAGCGAACCAGGCAAGACCCACCGCGACACCGGCGACGATCCAGAACTTGGGCGACAGCACCGTCGAACGCAGCGCGCTGGTCGTGGTCACGCGGATCAATTCGATCTCGTCCAGACTCACCACCCTGAGCGCACTGTCCGGCACACCTTCTGGTCCCACCAGGATCTCCAGCCGGCTGGCCGACCAGCGGGCCTTCGTGTCCCGGTCGACCACGATCTCCTCGCCATTGTTCAGGATGATCAATTCGAGGCGCGGCAGGACATCCAGTTCGGCCAGGTCGTTCGGTGTCGCGACCGGGTACCAGGCTTCGCGGCCGTCTTCGTGCCGCACACGCAGGAGTTCGACCTCATCGAGTTCGATGGCGCGCTGGCGACGGCTGCCGTCGGTGCGCACGCGGCCACGGATGATCAGGAAGTCGGACTCGATCTGCAGGGATTCGCCCTCGCGCAGTTCGTAGCGCGTGTGGTCGACGAGTTCCAGGCCAGTGAGCCGCTGCTGGCTGAAGGGCGTTCCTTGCTCGTCAACCGGGTGCCTGGAGTAGATGGCCGGCGGGCGGCTGCAGGCGGCAAATAGGAACAGGCCGGCGAGGAGCAGTCTCAGCGGGCGCAGGCGTCGTCGGATGAGGCTCATTCCGGCATTCTCCGGGGCAGGGGGACCCGCGCAAGATAAGGGCTCGGCCGGGGCCGGGAAAGCCCCGTCGGTGCTGGGCAAGAGCGGCCCGGAGGTCGTATCCTGTTGCGCGATCAGCCTCCTCCGAACCCGGGACTGCGTATGGAGCATGCCTCGACCGGCGCGCCGCGAAACCAGGTGCAGGCCTATCCGCCGGATCCGGCCCGGATTCCCCCGTTTGAAGTAGTCGATGGTGACTACTCGGCCCGCTTCGCGCGCTCACCATCAGAGCTCGACGAACTCCTGCGCCTGCGCTTCGAGGTCTTCAATCTCGAACTCGGCGAAGGGTTGGTCGAGTCGCACAGCGAGGGTCTGGATCGCGACCCCTACGACGAACACTGCCATCACCTGGTGGTCGAGCATCTGCCGACCGGCGCGATCATAGGAACCTACCGATTGCAAACGGCGGAGATGGCGGCGGCCGGCGCCGGCTTCTACAGCAATGACGAGTTCGACCTGGAGGCCTGGCCCGCGGAGGTTCTCGGTGCGTCCTGCGAGGTCGGGCGCGCCTGTATCGCCCGCGATTATCGTCACCGGCGCGTGCTCCTGCTGCTCTGGCGCGGGCTGGGCGCCTACGTACTACACAACCGCAAACGCTACTTTTTCGGTTGCTGCTCGCTGACCAGCCAGGACCCACTTGATGCCGCCCGGATGTCCGAGTATCTGCGCCGCAACGATCGCATCCACCCGCAGCTGGATCTGCAGCCGCGCCCGGATTACGACTGCAACGAGCAGGAGCTGGACAGTAGTGGATGGGAGGACGTCAAGGTGCCGCGACTGATGGGGACCTATCTGCGTTACGGGGCCTGGATCTGCGGACGGCCGGCGATCGACCGCAAGTTCAAGACGATCGACTTCCTCGCCCTGATGGACCTCGACGAGATGGACCCCGAGCGCATCCTGCGTCAGTTCGAGGTCGATCTCCGGGATCGCCAGTGATCCGCAGACTGATTGCGGCCTGGCGAGTCCTGAGTGTGTCGACCTTCCTGATCGTGTGGAGCCTGCGTATGCGACTGCGCAGGCCGCGTGCATCGGATGAGGCATACGAGGAGTGGCGGCGCGAGTATCTTCGCCGCGCCGCGCAGGGCATCCTCGATCGCCTCGGTGTGCGCGTGCAGGCACATGGTGATTTTCCGCGCCAGGCGGGGCTTCTCGTCACCAACCATCTTGGATATCTGGACGTCATGGTGTTGGCCTCACTGGGCCCGACTGTGTTTGTTTCGCGCGCTGATGTGCAGCAGTGGCCCATCGTGGGCAAGCTCACTGCATGGTGCCAGACCATCTACATTGACCGTGGACGTCGCGATCAGATCCCCGCTGTGATCGACTCGATGCGTTCGGCCCTGGCTACCGGCGCGAGCGTCGTGTTCTTCCCTGAGGGCACCAGTGGGCCGGGCGATGAGGTGATGCCCTTTCGTGCATCGCTCTTCGGGCTGGCCGTCGAGGAATCAATCCCGGTTCGCGCGGCGGTGCTGGGCTATCGCACAGATCCCGCGGACCGGCCGGCACGTGACTCGGTTTGCTGGTGGGGAGACGCTAGCTTCGCGCCGCATCTTCTGGGGCTTGCCGCCCTGCGCGAAGTCGCGGCAAGCGTGCACTTTATCGAGCATGACTTTGTCGCCACAGATCGCAAGGAACTGGCTCGCGATTGCCATGACGCGATTGCGTCGCACTTCGTGCCGGTCACCGGAAATGGTGGACCGGTCTGATGTTCAGGGGCTGGCGCAAGGCGCTGTTGCTGGCGTGGTCTGTTGCCCTTTGCGCGCACTGGGTCTGGAGCTTCGCCACGCAACCGGAACCCGTGCAGCGCGGCTCGGGCCTCTGGGTCGAGCGCCAGTCCGGGCCGCTGTGGGTCGCATTCAGCGACACGAACCCCGAAGCGACTGATGCGCTGCTGTTGTTGCACGGCAGCCCGGGGTCGGCCGGGGATTTCGACCAGTTGCGGGCAGCGCTGGATTCGGGCCTGCGCGTAATCTGCGTGGACTTGCCGGGCTTTGGTGCCTCGACGCGTGACCTCGATGACTATTCCTTCACCGCGCATGCGGGCGACATGCTCGCGCTGCTCGATTCGCTCGGCATCGAACAAGTACACGTCGTCGGGATGAGCATGGGTGGTGGGGTCGCACTGGAGATGATCGCCGCCGCTCCGGCCCGCGTGGCCTCGATCACCTTGCTGGCCTCGATCGGATTCCAGGAGTACGAGCTCACCGGCGACTACCACACCAACCACGCCCTGCACTTGTTGCAGGCGGCAGTGGTCTGGTCGATCGAACACCTGGTGCCGCACTTTGGCACGCTTGATTCAGACTCCCTCGCCTGGTCCTACGTGCGCAACTTCACCGACTCCGACCAACGACGACTGGCCGATCCGTTGTTGCGCTGGACCGGGCCCGCGCTGGTCATCCACGGCCAACGCGACTTTCTGGTGCCAGTCGCGGCGGCACGGGCGCACTCGCTGGCTCTGTCGAACGCGCACCTGGAAGTTCTGAAAGACAGCAGTCACTTCATCATATGGACCGCGCCCGATTCCGTGGCCACGTTGATCCAGGCGCACGTGCGGAGTTCGGGCAACGTTGCCAGTGGACTGAGTGCGTTGCCTCGTTCCAGGCCGACGGCAGATCAGCTGCGAGGTCCCGGTCGCTGGATACTGATTACAACAGCCGCCGTTGGAGCACTGATCGTTCCGCCGCTGGCAAGCTGGTGGTTCATCTCCTTCGTGCTGCTGGGGCGGTTGGGCATTCTGCAATTGGCTCTGGCGCTTGGAGTCGGTGCTGCGCTGCGCGGGCTTTTCCATGCGCGCGATGGTCGATTGCGATCCGCCGTGCGTCTGTCCGGTGGCACCGTCATCCACTTCGTGCTGCTCGCCGCGTCGGGCAGGCTGATCGACTGGCGCACGCCTGGTGGGGCGCTGCTCGCCCTGCTTCTATGGGCACTGGGCTGGTGGCTGTGGCAGCACTGCAACGCAACCAGTCGTGGACGCCTGCGTGGTCGTTGGCTGCGCTGGCGCCGCTGGGAGTACTGGCCCTCGTGGGTGGTGTATCTGCCGATCCTGCCCGAGCTCCTGTGGCGGGCGCGCAGCATGGGTGGCATTCGCCTGGCGACCTGTGTGAACCCCGCTTCTGAACTGGGTGGATTGGTAGGCGAGAGCAAGGCAGAGATCCTGACCGCCTTTGGCGACCGGCCCGAGATTGCCCGCTGGCAACTCATCGAGCCGGGTGCGCTACGTCAACGGCGCGCGTCTGTAGCAGACTTCGCAGCAAGTCTGCCGCAGTCCTGGCCTCTGGCACTGAAGCCCGATCGTGGCGAGCGCGGCGCCGGCGTCACCATTGCGCGCGATGATGCGCAACTGGATCAGGCACTGGCCACGATCCAGATTCCGTTGATCGCCCAGGAGTACATACCGGGTGTCGAGTACGGGGTGTTCTGGGCTGCGGATCCGGAAGGTGGCAGCGGGCAGGTGTTTTCTGTCTCACACAAGGCCTGCGTGCTCATGCACGGTAACGGGCAGAGCAGTGTGCTCGAACTGCTGCTGGCCGAGGACCGGGTCCTGCCGCTGCTGGACTATCACCTGCGCATGCATGCGCCCGATCTCGTACGGGTACCGTCGGCTGGCGAGGTGATTGCGGTGAGCGAGCTGGGCACGCATTCGCTCGGCGCGACTTTCATGGACTCGATGCACTTGGCCACACCGCAGCTGGCAGCCGCGCTCGAGACGATCATGGCCGACGCGCCGGGCCTGGACTTCGGGCGCTTCGACCTGCGTGTGCCCAGCGAGGCAATGTTGCGCCGTGGTGAGGGCCTGAAGATCATCGAGTTCAACGGACTCAGTGCTGAGGCGGCGCATATCTATGACCCGGGCCATCCGGTCTCGCTGGCGCGAAGCGTGCTGCTCGAGCAGTGGCTGCTGGCGATGAGAGTCGGTCGGGCCAACTTCGTTCGCGGCGTAAGGCCGGCCAGTTGGTGGCAGGTCGTGCGAGCCTTGAGTGCGCACGCTTCTGATCGTGAGCTGCGGGGCGCCTGAACTGGCTCACCAGGCCGCGATGGGTTCACCGTCGCCGCCGAGGATGTCTTCCAGCGCCGGGTCGTAGTCGTCGTCGAGCTGCACAGCGTGCGCCGTGACTTCATCGAGGAGCTGCGTGAGCTGGGCCATGCCAAATGTCGCGATCCAGGAATCGGGGATGCTGCCGCCAACACGGGCGACGATGCGGTAGGCGACGAGTGTGATCTCGTCCTCGAGGCTGAAGAGAATCCATGACCCCTCGTTGGCGGGCACGTAGACGGCGTCGCTTGCCTGCTCCTCGCTGATCGCACCCATCAGGCCCGAGGCAACGGATTCGCGCGCCAGTTCTTCGCCGCCAGCCTCAAGATCCCAGCTCAGCTCCCAGATCAGGTTGGTGGTCTGGCGCGCCAGCTCATGTTGGACCTGCACGCGGACGACCCATTGGCGATCGCTCACGGGCCAGGGCAGCGAGAGGTACTGGTGCCACAGGGACCCGCTGACTGGATCCGATTGCAGGCGCCGCTCGGTGAGCATGTCGGTGGCCTGGAAGTTCGGGTCGAGGGCGGCCACCCAGACGCGCGTGCGCGGCAGCGCGATGATGTGGTAGCCGGTGACGCGCTCGGGGGGATCTTCCTGGTCGCGGGCGGGGCGCCGCCGGATGCGCACGACCTCGCCGTCGAGCAGCTCCTGGATCTGGTCGCTGCCCAGCGCGGGCAGGTTGTCTTCACTGTGCTCGTTGTAGAACTCGATCGCCGCGCCGACGACCGGGCGCATGCGCTCAGCAGCTTGCGCATCGAGGTCTGCGTCCGCGGCCTGTACCGGGGTGGTCGCCATCACCAGCACCAGGACGGTGGACGCACGGAGCACTCTGCGCATAGTCTGCCCTCTGGTGGAAGAATGGTGAACCCGAAGCCGGAGCCGATGATGCCAAGCGACGATGCCCTGCTGCAACCACTGGTGTGGATGGACCTGGAGATGAGTGGCCTGGATCCCGACGGTGACCGCATTCTGGAAATCGCGGTGATCGTCACCGATGGCAAGCTCGAACGCACGGTCGACGGTCCCGAGCTGGTGGTCTTCCAGTCCGCAGCGGTCCTGGACCGCATGGACGAGTGGAATACGGAGCACCACACGGCCTCGGGACTCGTGGACCGGGTTCGCGCCTCGTCGCTGGACGAGGCGGCGGTGGAGCGCGACGTGCTCTCTTTCCTCTCGCCCCTGGTCGAGGCGGGCGTTGCGCCCCTGGCAGGCAACTCGGTCCACCAGGACCGGGCCTTCCTGCGCCGCTGGATGCCCGGACTGCACGAGTTTTTGCACTATCGCAACGTGGACGTCTCGACGGTCAAGGAGCTGGCACGGCGCTGGGCACCCTCCGTGCTTGCTGCGGCCCCGGCCAAGCAGGGCCAGCATCGGGCCCTGCAGGATATCCGGGAATCGATTCGGGAACTCTCACACTACCGCCAAAACTTCGGAGAGGCGTGGAATGGCCCATCCGAGGCGAATTGAGGGGCCCCGGCTGCCATGGGCCACTTGAATCAGAAGCCAATCGGAACTACCATTAGTGTGATCTCCGGCGGACGGTCCGGCCCCACAAATCTCGAATCTACGGTGTTGTCCCCTGAACTTAACGTTCCGGAGGAAGGGTCCATGGTGCAAGAGACTCAGGCTGAGGTGACGATCCACAATGATTGTGGTGTCGAGTGCCTTCCGGCTTTCTTCTCGTCGCTTGAGCGCAAGCTCGACTCGCCGCTGCTGCAGCGCGCCTTTGACGAGCTGAAGGCCAATCCCTCGGCCTTCGTGTCGGTGGGCGAGTGGGCCAACCAGGTCGGTGTGTCGCGTGAGCACCTGACTCGCAGCATCAGCCCGATCATCAACCCGCATGCACTGCTGCAGGCCTCACGCGTGGCGATTGCATTGTCGCGCCTGGCCGGCCAGGAACGGTTGCGCGCCGGCGAAGCCCTCGATGCCATGGGCTATTCCAGCCGCGCCCACGCCTTCGCGGTGTTCAAGAAGACCACGGGGCTTACGCCAACCCAGTACTGGGGTCGCGTGAAGGAGCAGCAGGCCCGCGGAACGCGCGAATGCCTCAGTACTTTTTGTCCCCTCGTAGGTGCAGTGGTTGATCGCTACTGGCGCCAGCACCCCGGGGAAAATCCGATGCTGCAGGATGCTGGTGAAGACCGCACACAGCAGCCCGGAGAGAGCGGTGACGAGGACACCAGCGCCACCGCAGCCCGATAAATCCTGGCGGAGCGGCGCATTGGCGCGCCAACCGCAGTTCCTTTACCCTGCGCCGACGGCCTGTGGCCGCGGCGTTCTCACTTTCCGGGCCGAGTGCCGGCCTGGTCCCAATCTTCTGGAGACAGCATGACGACCTCGGTGGAAAAGCGCGCGACCTACAAGGTCGCCGACCTCAGCCTGGCCGCGTTCGGCCGGCGCGAAATCGACCTCGCCGAGCACGAGATGCCCGGTCTGATGGCACTGCGTGAGCGCTATGCCGGCCAGAAGCCGCTGGACGGCGCGCGCATCATGGGTTCGTTGCACATGACGATCCAGACGGCCGTGCTGATCGAGACCCTCGTGGACCTTGGCGCGGATGTGCGCTGGGTGAGCTGCAATATCTTTTCCACACAGGACCACGCCGCGGCAGCTGTCGTGGTGGGCCGTGACGGGACCGCCGACTCACCGGCCGGGACGCCGGTCTTTGCCTGGAAGGGCGAGACGCTCGAGGAGTATTGGTGGTGCACGCGTCAGGCTGTGCAGTGGCCCGACGGTTCAGGGCCGGACCTCATCGTCGACGATGGTGGCGATGCCACGATGCTGCTGCACAAGGGCGTCGAGTTCGAGGCCGCTGGTGCGGTACCTGACTTCGATGCAGACAAGGACCCGGCCGAGTGGGGCGTGATTCTCGATCTGCTGCGCAAAGAGGTCACTCCGGAATCGCGCCTCTACCATGGGCTCACTTCGAAGATGCGTGGCGTGAGCGAGGAGACGACGACCGGTGTGCACCGCCTCTACCAGATGGCCGAGGCCGGCACGCTGCTCTTCCCCGCAATCAACGTCAACGACTCGGTGACCAAGAGCAAGTTCGACAATGTCTACGGCTGCCGGCACTCGCTGCCGGACGGTATCAACCGTGCGACGGATGTGATGCTCGGCGGCAAGGTTGCCGTGATCTGTGGCTTCGGCGAGGTCGGCAAGGGCAGCGCGGAATCGCTGCGCGGCCAGGGTTGTAGGGTCATCGTCACCGAGATCGACCCGATCTGCGCGCTGCAGGCGGCCATGCAGGGCTACGAGGTCAAGCGCCTCGACCAGGTACTGGAGACCGCTGATCTCTTCATCACGACCACCGGCAACAAGGACGTGATCACGATCGACGACATGTCCCGCATGAAGGACAAGGCGATCGTCGGTAACATCGGCCACTTCGACAACGAGATCGACATGGCTGGCCTGGAGAAGCACCCGGGCATCAAGCGGGTCGAGATCAAGCCGCAATACGACGAGTGGCGCTTCGCCGACGGGCACAGCGTGATGATCCTCGCCGAGGGCCGGCTGCTGAACCTTGGCTGCGCGACCGGCCACCCGAGCTTCGTGATGAGCGCGAGCTTTACCAATCAGGTCCTCGCTCAGCTCGAACTCTGGGAGCATGGCGAGAACTACGGCCGCGATGTGACGATGCTCTCCAAGGAGCTCGACGAAGAGGTCGCACGCCTGCACCTCGCCCATCTCAGCATCGAGCTGACCGAGCTCACGCAGGAGCAGGCGGACTACATCGGCGTGCCGGTGCATGGTCCGTACAAGCCGGATCACTACCGCTACTAGGCGAGACTCGTGTGCCGCCGGGCCTCATGCCCGTACGCTGATGTGCTGAAATGAAAACGAGCCACGCAGAATCCCTGCGTGGCTCGTTTGTTTTCCGGTGGTCCTGGCCAGGACAGCCGCGTCGTCAACGCATCAGTCGATGAGATCCTCGATGCCCGGTGCATCGTCCAGCGGCTTGCCCACGGCGTCGGTCAGTGGTGTCTGGTCCAGGGTCTGGATGACCGGAATCGGATTAGCCTTCATGTGCTTGGCCAGCTGCTTTTTCAGATCTTCGACTACTTTCTCGTCGAGCTTGGTGAAGGCCATGCGGCCACGGCACTTGGGGAACTTCGAGCAGCCCAGCCAGGGGCCCCGTGCACCGTTGCGCAGGTTCATCGGCGAACCGCACTTCTCGCACTCCAGGGTCGTGACGTAGGGGGGCTGAGTCGGTGCGGTGACCTTGTGCGACTTCTTGTCGAGGTTGAGGATCCCGTCGCAGGGATCCTGCTCGTCACGGTAACGCGCGCAACCCAGGAAGGGACCGAAGCGGCCCGTGCGCCGGGTCATCGGTCCGGAGCATTTGGGGCAGGCCACGCGTGTGAGTTCCACCGGACGCGGCCGCCCCTCGCGATCGATCGGGCTGGCCCACTTGCAGTCGGGGTAGGTGGAGCAGCTGAGGAATTTCCCGTTCTTCCCGAAGCGATAGACGGTCGGCGAAGCGCAGTCGCCGCAGCGGTATTCATCCGGCGCCGGCACGGTCTCGGCCTTGGCATGGCCAAGGTTCTCCATGGCGTGCTCGAGCGCCTCGCGGAAGGGATCGTAGAAGGCGTGCAGCATCTCGACCCAGTCGAGGTGGTCCTCCTCGACACGGTCCAGCTGTTCCTCCATGAGGCGCGTGTACTTGACGTCCAGGATCGTGGGGAAGGCCTCGACCAGTTTGTCGGTGACGACCTCGCCGAGGTCGGTGGCATGGAAGCGCCGTTCCACCTGCTCGACGTAGTTACGATCCTGGATCTTCTGGATGATGTCGGCGTAGGTCGACGGCCGCCCGATGCCCTCGCTCTCAAGCATCTTGATCAGGGATGCCTCGCTGTAGCGCGGCGGCGGCGAGGAGAACTTCTGCTTCGGTTCAACGCCGAAGCAACCCATCGACTGCTTCTCCTGCAGCCCGGGCAGCGTCTGCTCTTCACTCGCGGTGGGAATCCCGGCCACCCTGTAGTAGCCGTCGAAGGCCAGGGTGCGGCCCTGCGCGCGAAAACGCAGAGGGCGGGCGGAGTCGCGGCCGCCGTCGATATGAACCGTCGTGGCGTCCCACTCTGCCGGCATCATCTGGCAGGAGACGAAACGCTCCCAGATCAGCCGGTAGAGTTTGAACTGGTCCGGACTGAGTACCTTGCTCAGCTTCTCGGGCGCGAAGCGCAAGCTGGTCGGGCGGATGGCCTCGTGCGCCTCCTGGGCGTTCTTGTTCGACGACCCGAAAAAGTTCGGCTTCTCGGGCAGGTACTGCGCGCCGAATTCCTTCTCGATGTAGTCGCGCGCCATCTGCAGCGCTTCGCCGGCGATTTGCGTGGAGTCGGTACGCATGTAGGTGATCAGGCCGACCGGTCCCTCGCCGGGAATCTCCACACCTTCATAGAGCGACTGGGCTGTACGCATGGTGCGGCGGGCTGCGAAGCTGAGGCGGCTGGAGGCCGCTGCCTGCAAGCTGGAAGTGATGTAGGGGGCGACAGCACGTGAGCGGGTGCGCTTGGTCTCGATACTGGCGACGGTCCAGTCCAGGCTGGAATCGATCTGCCCCGTGATGGTGTGCTTGAAGCGGGCCGGCCCGCGACCGCGCTCGTCTTCCTCGCTCTGCACCTGCAGATCGTCGAGTCCGGCCAGGGCGGCGATCTCCACGACGCGCTCTGTGAGGTTCTCCGGTTTGGCGGCCGGGTTCTCCAGATCGCCCTTACCCGTGATGTCGAACTTCTCGCCGGCCACTTCGATAAGCTCGGCGCGTACTGCGCCTTCGCCGGCCAGCCAGGCATTGAGTTCCTTGCGCGTGGGGGCCTTGCCCTTGTCGTCGCGCCGGTCATTCTGCTCCTGCCAGGCCGTGGCCAGCGCACCCAGATCCACCTCATCCGGGTGGAAGGTGCCGTGCACCGACCAGCTCTCATCGGGGACGAAGGCCTGGATCTGACGCTCGCGTTCGACCACCAGGCGCAGGGCCACGGACTGTACGCGACCGGCGCTCAGGCCGCGGGCGACCTTCTTCCAAAGCAGGGGCGAAACCTGGTAACCCACGATTCTGTCAAGGATTCGGCGGGCCTGTTGAGCATTTACCCGATCCATGTCGATGGGGCGCGGGTTCTCGAAGGCGTGCTGGATCTCGGCCCGGGTGATGGCACTGAAGATCACGCGCTTGGCGGCTGCGGGTTCGATCGAGAGGACCTCGGCGAGGTGCCAGGCGATGGCCTCACCCTCGCGGTCGAGATCCGTTGCGAACCAGATCTCGCGCGCCTGCTTCGCGGCCTTTCGCAGTTCGGCGACGGTGGTTTTCTTGTCGGCCAGGACCTCGTAGGAAGGCTCGAAATCGCGGTCCAGGGCGATGGCCGGAACCGGGCTCTTGTCGCCTTTGGCCTTCTTCCGGGGCAGGTCTCGTACATGGCCCACGCTGGCCAGGACGACATAGTCGTCGCCGAGGTATTTGTTGATGGTGCGGGCCTTCGAGGGGCTCTCGACGATGACGAGCTGCTTGCCCGTCGCATCCACCTTCGGGCGCCGCGTGGAGGTCTTCTTGCGGCTCGTGCTGCGTTTCTTGGCCATTTTGCTCCTGACAGGGGCTCCGTGCCGGTACCATCCAGCATATCGGGCGCCGACGACGTGCGGCAGAAAACAACCGTGTTGCAGGCTTGTCAAGGCGGGGAGGAGGAATTACCGCCTCCCGATCCGCAGGATCGGGCCGGATCAGGCGGCCCAGGCCATCCGGCGGGCCGGGCTTGCCGCAGGCCACCGGGCTGATGTAGACCATTAAAGGAGCGTGCGGCAGCGGGTCGCGGGCGGATCGGGGGGGATTTGAACCAGCTCTTCTTGTGGGTGGCCGTGATCGTCGCCGCCAGCTCCCTGGGCGCCTTCTCCCTGCTGGTGTGGCGAACGCGTGGTCTGCGCCGCCGCCTCTTCGTGACCCTCCTGGCGGTGGGGCTGCTGCCGGCAGCCACGGTCGGTGTAGTGACCTGGCAGGAGACCTCGGCGCTGGGCCACCTGGCCGAGGCCCCCGGGATCCACGAGGCCGTCGATGCCTCCGTACTGCTCGCGCGCGGATTGCTGGCCGAGTACGCGGCGAGCCTGGAGAGCTGGGCGCGGGCCTGGCCAGAGCAAGCAGGACACGAGCTACCCGGGCCCGGCTACGGCTGGGCGGAATTCGCGGCCGACTCGCTGGTCACCGCTGAGGGTTCCGCAGTCGCCCATGCCGGATCGCTGGCCGGGCTGGACGGCTCTGGCCGGCTCGATGCGCCAGCGCTCGTCTACCACTGTCCACAGACCGGCAGCTCCACGCACCTGGTGCTCGTGCGCGAGATCGAGCCCCGGCTGGCCGACAGAATCCAGGCGGCCGGCGAAGGTGCAGCAGGACTGCGGCAGCTCGGGCTCTATTACGAAGAGATCCTGCGCGGGCGCGCACTGCTGGTGGCCGCGGCGGTACTCCTGTTCTCGGTCCTGCTGGCCTTGCTCGTCAGCGCTGCGTTGACCAATCGGCTGGTCCGGCCTCTGGCCGATCTCGTGTTGGCCACACGGCGTGTTGCCGATGGCGATCGTGAGTTCGCAGTTGACACGCGGGCCGTCGACGAAGTGCACGAGCTGCAGGGGGCCTTCAACGAGATGACCGGTCAGTTGCGTGAAGGTGAGCTGCGCCTGCGCCGCAGCGAGCGGCTCGCCGCGTGGCAGGGCATCGCACGTCGACTTGCGCACGAGATCAAGAATCCGCTGACGCCGATTCACCTGGCCGTGCACAGGGCCCGCACACGCAGCAATGACCAGGTCGTGACCGAGTCGCTGGCGGCGATCGAGGAGGAGACGCGTAACCTGCAACGCCTGGCCGAGGAGTTTTCCACGCTCGGGCGCCTGCCCGCACCACGCCGCCGGCCGGTCCGGGCCGCCGCGGTGGCGCGAGAGGTCGCCGCACTGTATCTGGTCGATCCACTCGACTTCAGCCTGCAGGGCGATGCGACACTGGACGCCGATGAGGGTCAGCTGCGCCAGGTCTTCTCGAACCTGTTCAAGAACGCCGCCGAGGCGATGCAGGGCCGCGGCGAGCTTCACCTCACACTGGAGGCATCAGGTGGCATGGCCACGTTGTGCGTGAGTGACACCGGTCCGGGGCCCGGTCCCGACCCCGAAAAACTCTTCGAGCCGGAGTTCACAACACGATCATCGGGAACCGGACTCGGGCTTGCGATCGTACGCCGGATCGTGGAAGACCACGGCGGCAGCATCAGTGCAGCCTCGGCCGACAGCGGCGGGGCCTGCTTCACGATCCTGTGGCCGGTCCCGAGTGCAGGAGACGAGCATGACTAAGGGCGCGACGATCCTCATCGTCGACGACGAACCGAACATCCGGCGCCTGCTCTCGGGTGTGCTGTCGGACGAGGGCTATTGCCCGGAGAGCTTCGCCGACACGGTGGCACTGCGCAGGCGCGTAGACGAAAGCGGGGCGGATCTCGTGCTGCTCGATGTTTGCCTGCCTGGTGAGAGTGGCGTCGATTGGCTCGCCGATCGTACGGGCGACCTGCCGGTAGTGATGATGTCCGGGCATGCGAACATCGACCTCGCACTGCGCGCCGTGGGCTTGGGCGCGGTGGACTTCCTGGAGAAGCCGATCGCGGTCGAGCGCCTGCTGCTCTCGGTGTCCAATGCCCTGGAGCGATCCAGACTGAGCGCCGAGAACCAGAGGCTGCGCCGCGCGACCGAGCAGGAATTGCTGGGCGAGAGTGAAACGATGCATGCGCTGCGCGAAGCAATTGGCCGCGTCGCACCGACCGGGGCCACGGTACTGATCACCGGCGAGAGTGGTGCGGGAAAGGAGCTCGTCGCGCGTGCCCTGCACAGACAGTCCGGTCGCGGCAGTGGGGAGCTGGTGAAGGTCAACTGCGCAGCGATTCCCGCCGAACTGCTGGAGTCCGAACTCTTCGGGCACGAGAAGGGCGCTTTCACGGGCGCCGATCGCAAGCGGCGGGGCCGGTTCGAGCTGGCCGATCACGGGACCCTGCTGTTGGACGAGATCGGTGACATGCCTCCCGCCCTGCAGGCGAAACTGTTGCGTGTGCTCGAGGACGGGATGGTCATGCCGTTGGGGGCCGAGAAGGCCACCGCTGTCGACATTCGTCTACTGTGCAGCACGAACGTCGATCTGGCAGCCGCAGTGGCGCGCGGCGAGTTCCGTGAAGACCTCTACCATCGCATCTGCGTCCTGCCCCTGCGTGTGCCCGCATTGCGCGAACACCCGGAGGACATCGCGGGCTATCTCGACTCGTTCCTCGGGCAGTTCTGCGCCGAGGTCGGGCGCGAGCAGCTCACCCTCGACGAGCCGGCTCTCGCGCTGCTGCGCGCGCATGAATTCAGCGGCAACGTACGGGAGCTGCGCAACCTTGCGCAGAGAATGGCGATCCTCGCACCCGGGCCGGTGATCGCTGTGTCTCACCTGGCAGCTTTGCTGGGGACGCAGACCGGTGCCGTCACGCCACGGTCGAGCCTGGCGGGTGAACTCGAGGCGCTCGAACGCAAGCTCATCGCGACCGCGGTGCAGGCTGCGGCCGGTAACCTGGCTGAGGCAGCGCGGCAGCTGGGCGTGGATCGGGCAAACCTGCACCGGCGCATGAAGCGACTGGGTATCGGGCGTGACTGATTGTGCGGACGTGTCCCGCGGACACGGAGCGTGTCTGACTGTCACGCGCGGTTGGTCTCAGGATACTCCTGCCGTGATCATGGCAACCCGGTGTAGTCGAACGTGATGCGGGGTTCTGAGCCCAGCTCGCCAGGCCCTGCGCAGTCGCGGAATGGCGCTTGCGGAATGAGGGCAGCCGCCGCTTCGTCGATGCTCTCGGGAAAGGAACCCGGCGTGAAACGCTTCCTGATTCTCTGCGGAATCCTCGCCCTGATCCTGCTTATGGCCAGGGCCCTGCCAGCCGGAGCGGGCGACCGCTTCAGTCTCGAAGTCAGTGTCGAAGACGACTTTCGCGATGGTGGGGGGCGGACCGCTCGCAGGCACTTCTTCGACCACGCCTACCGGCCTCCGGCCCGCCGACGCAGCAACGACTGGCGCGCTGCCGAGCGACCCGGTGTATCGCGCAGCGGCAATGAAGTGCTCTTCAGCTACCGCGACCGCGATTACGACGAGGTCTGGCTGCTCACTGATGCCGACGACTGGGAGCAGCGCCGCCTGCGCTATAACCCGGACGAAGAGGCCTGGGAAACCACGGTGCGCCTGGAGCCGGGAGTCGTCCGCTACCAGTTTCGCGTGCGCCGCGACGACGGTACGATCCGTGACCGCACCGACCCGACCAATCCCACGCGACGGCGCGACCCGGACCGCGGCTGGGTTTCGCAGGTGGAGATCTCGGCCGCGGGTGATGTCGTCCTGAAAGAAATACGCGAACGCCAAAGCGATGAGCGCCTGGATCGCTACGACCTGGAACTGGTGACGGGCATCGGTGCGGACTACCAGCGTGTGGACGGCTTCTTCCTGCGCTTCAGTCCGTACTTCCAGAGTCGCGACCCATGGGCTCCGGCCATCCACTCGACTATTGGGTACGGATTCTCGAGCGAACAGGGGAGTGGTCGTGGGTACTTTATCCAGCCGCTTACGGCTACGGGCCGGGTGCGGGCCGTGTTCAGCGGTTACGATTATTCCGACTACACCGACCGTACCGGCGTTGGTGATCTGGAGAACTCCCTGGCCACGCTCGCATTTCGCGAGGACTCGCGCGACTGGTACCGCCGCAAGGGTCTGTCGATCGGTGTCGAACTCGAGGAGATCCATTACCTGCTGGTGCGGGCCGAATTTCGCAGCGACAGCTACGAGACAATGCCGCGCACCGTGATCGCCGGCTGGGGTGGGCGCGGTGACTTCGTGCCGAACCCGGAGATCGACGACGGGTTGATGCGCAGCGTGATGCTGCGCGCGCGTTGGGGCAACGACTACACGCACCTCTGGATGCAGTACGAGAACGGGCTGGACAGCATCTTCAGTTCGGCCTTCGACTATTCGCAGCTGATCGTGCAGGGGCGCGTACGCTGGCGGGTTGGCTGGTCGCAGACCCTCGATCTGCGCACGCGCTTTGGCTGGCGGCTCGCCGGGGAATTGCCAGTGCAGAAGCAGTTCGTCGCCGGCGGGCTGGGTACCGTGCGCGGTTATGAGTATCAGCGCCTGTACGAGCCTGTGCCTCCGGGTGAACCGGTACCCTATGGCGGTGACCAGATCGGGCTCATCAATGTCGAGTACGCGCTGGGCGTGCACGAAGAGATCAGTGTCGGGCTCTTTTTCGACAGCGGCATGGTGCACGAGAAGACCGGCGGTCTGCGCCTGGGTGACTTCCGTAGCAGCATGGGTGTGGGCCTGATCCTGGCCGAACCCGGTGACAGTTCGCTGCGCCTGGACTTCATCCAGGCATTGGAGGCCGACGCGCGTTTCCTCGTGCAGGGCCGCCTGACGCGACCCTTCTAGGAGCGGTGTGACTGCGCACTGTCGCTACGTCGTTGTGCTCTTGATGGTCGTGCTCGTGGCGAGCGCGACGATCGGTGTCGCGCGCGCGGATGTGGAGATCGCCCTCAGCTCTGAGGACGGGATCCTCTACGTCGACGCGCGGGCGACGGGTCTCTTCGGTGTGAGCCTGGCCGAATCGTTGCGATCGGGATTGCCTGCGCGGGTGCGCGTCGACCTGCTGCTCTTCGAGGAGAAGGTCGCGCTATTCGACCGCGAGGTGCTGCGTGACAGCTGGACCGTGAGCGTGCTCTTTGACCTGATCGAGGAAGAGTACTCGGTACTCGATGCAGCCGGCGAGGTGCTCATGGACGGCGCAGACCTGGCGGACGTGGAGGAGTTCGTGTGCGCCGTGGACCTCTGGCCGCTCTGCGATCTCGAAGCTGTCGAGCTTGATCGCAACCACTATCTCGGCGTCGAGTTCCGCGTCGAGCCACTGTCGATCGAGGAGGTACGTGACCTCGAACGCTGGCTCAGGGGCAACGTTCGCCAGGGCGCCCGGCTGCGTGACGTACCCGGGCGCCTGGTGGGCATGCTGCGCAGCCAGCTCGGCCTTGGTGACAGCGTCGAGCGGGGCAGATCGGCTGGATTCCGGCCCGGCGAGCTGCCGCCACCGGACTGAAGCGGGCACCGCGACTCGCCGTCTGAAGCAATCGCGACTAGCATGGGCGCGTACCCCCCTGGAGGTCATGATGCGTCTGTTGCTCCTGAGTAATTCCACCCAGCACGGTCGGGCCATGCTCGATCATGCCGAGTCGGCGATCCGCGACCACTTCGATGGTGTGTCGCGAATCCTGTTTGTGCCCTTCGCCCTGAGGGACCACGAGGCCTACACGGCGACCGTTGCGGCGCGCCTGCACGAGATGGGCTTCACGGTCGAGGGTCTGCAGGAGTTCGACGACCCGGTGGCGGCAGTTGCCGAGGCCGAGGCGATCTATGTGGGTGGGGGGAACAGCTTCCGCCTGCTGCGCGAACTACGCACGCGCAAGCTGCTCGACCCGATCCGCGCGCGTGTCGAGGACGGTGTGCCCTACATGGGGGCTTCGGCCGGCAGCAACCTTGCCGGGCCGACCATCCGCACGACCAACGACATGCCGATTGTCGATCCGAAGGGATTCGGCGCGCTGGACCTGGTGCCCTTCCAGATCAACCCGCACTATCTGGACGCTGCTCCATCCGGCCACATGGGCGAGACGCGGGAAAAGCGGATCGAGGAGTACCTCGAGGAGAACAACAAGGTTGTGCTCGGGTTGCGCGAGGGCGGTTGGCTGCAGTGCGAAGACGGCCGGCTTGAGCTCTTTGGTCTGCGCCCCGCACGCATCTTCCAGCGTGGCACAGAGCCGCGCGAGGTGGCCTCCCCGGCCGATCTCTCGACCTTGCTGGCCTGATCCGGGCAGCGGCGGGCGTCAGTCCTCGAAGACGCGCGAGATGCCGCCGAGCAGCGAGCCCTCGCCCTTGCTCGAACCACCGGCCGACGGCGCGTGTGCGATCACGCGGTCGGCGAGGCGGCTGAAGGGCAGACTCTGCAGCCACACGCGTCCGGTGCCACGCAACGTGGCCAGGAAGAGCCCTTCACCGCCGAAGACCATCGACTTGAGGCTGCCCGCGCGCTGGATGTCGTAGTCGATGCCGCGGCTGAAGCCGACGATGCAGCCGGTGTCCACGCGTAGCGTCTCGCCGCGCAGGTCGCGCTCGATGATGGTGCCGCCGGCGTGCATGAAGATCATCCCGTCGCCACTCAGCCGTTGCAGGATGAAGCCTTCCCCGCCAAAGAATCCGGCCCCGAGACGCTTGTGGAAAGCAATGTCGATATTTGTGCCCAGCGCCGCGCAAAGAAAAGCGTCCTTCTGGCAGATAATCTCGTGCCCGGGGATCTTCGCCATGCAGACCGGGATGATCTTGCCCGGATAGGGCGCGGCGAAGGCCACGTGGCTCAGCCCCGGGCCCTCATTCTTGAAGTGCGTCATGAAGATTGACTCACCGGTCATGGCTCGCTTGCCCGCGCTGAACACCTTGCCGAAGAAGCCCTGGTCCGGCTGGCTGCCGTCGCCAAGCCGGGCCTCGAAGGTGATTCCTTCCTCCATGAAGGTCATGGTGCCGGCTTCGGCGATCACGGCCTCGCCGGGGTCGAGCTCGACCTCGACCATCTGCAGGTCGTCACCATGGATTTCGTAGTCGACTTCGTGGCAATTCACGGGCAAACCTTCCTTCGTGGTTTCCGGCTGCGCCGTCAGGGACGGGTCGGACGACAGCGGGAATGGATCGATCGGGCGCAGGATAGCCGCCGGCGATCCCGAGAGAAAGACGCAATCCGGGGAGTCTGCGTTGCCTCAAAGTCCGAGCCAGCCAGATGTCGTGATCGTTGGCGCGGGGATCGTGGGCCTGGCCACCGCGCTGGCGCTGCTGGCGCGCGAGCCGGGGCTGCGTATCCGCGTGCTGGAGCGCAGCGGTCAAAGTGCGAGCGGTCAGTCCGGACACAACAGCGGTGTCATCCACTCGGGCATCTACTACGCGCCCGCTTCGCTCAAGGCCCGTCTGTGTCGCGAGGGTCGGACCCGGCTGCTTGAGTTCTGCGAGGAGGCCGGGGTTGAGTACCGGCTCTGCGGCAAGATTCTCGTGGCCACGAACGCTGCCGAGGGCGAGCGCCTCAGGAAGCTGCATCAGCGGGGTCAGGAGAATGGCCTCAAGGGATTACGTTGGCTCGAGGCAGACCAGATCGCAAGCGTCGAACCGGAGATCACCGGCTTCTGCGCGCTGCAGGTTCCGGAGGCTGGCGTCGTCGACTTCGCTGCAGTGTGTGTGGCCCTGCAGGCGCGGCTGCAATCCAGCGGGGTCGAGTTCTGTTTTGACGACCCGCTGCTTGGCGCGCAGGCCTCCGTTGATGGGGTGCAGGTGCGTAGCAGGTCGGGCGCGTGCAGCAGCGCGCGTCTGATCGCATGCGCAGGTTTGTATGCCGATGAGGTCGCGCGCCGATGCGGCTTGCCGATCCGTGCCCGCATTGTTCCGTTCCGCGGTGAGTATCGTGTTCTCGCCGACTCGGCCGCGCGTCGCGTGCGCGCGCTGGTGTATCCCGTGCCCGATCCGGCGCTGCCCTTTCTCGGCGTGCATCTGACGCGCGACATCCATGACACCGTGGACGCGGGCCCCAACGCGGTTCTCGCTCTGGCCCGCGAAGGCTACACACGAGGCGACATCGACCTCGGCCATCTGTTCCGACTGGCCACCTGGCCGGGTGCCTGGCGCCTTGCGTGGCGGCAGCGCCACTATGTCGGCGGAGAAATGATCCGGTCACTGAGCAAGCGCGAGACAGCGCGTGCCCTGCGCAGGATGTTGCCGGTACTGCGTGACGAGGAACTGCTGCCAGGTGGCAGTGGCGTGCGGGCGCAACTCGTGGACCCCGATGGCAGCCTTGTTGACGACTTCCGCTTCGCGGGCGAGGGCTCGATGTTGCACGTGCTCAACGCGCCCTCGCCGGCAGCGACTGCCTCGCTGGCGATCGGCGAGATGATTGCCGAGAGGGCCCTCGGCTAGAAGAAGCGCTTGACCAGGCCGAGCGCGCCCTGCTTCCAGGGCACTCGATGCGAGACACCGCTGGCGCCCTCGAAGTCATCGAGGTGCTCGAGGTACCACTCGTAGTTGCGCACCAGTGCCTGTTTGTTACTGAACACCGGATCGAAGCCGAGTACGCGTTCAGCTTTTTCGATCGATACAAAGGAGTCGGTTGCGGCCGTTTCGTAGACCCACTTGTACAGTGGCGAGAGTTTCATCGCCTCCAGCAGGCGCAGGCCCCAGATCACCGGCGTGGCCGGGAAGCCCTTGATCTTCTTGCCGAAGCCGGCCCGGTCCAGCACCGCCTGGTAGTCCTCTTTCATCGTCGTGAACTCGCGCGCGCCTACGTTGAACACATCGTCGACCACATCGCGCTCCCCGGTCAGGCAGAGCAGGACTGCATCGCACAAGTCGCTGACGTCCAGCAGCTGGTAGCGGTTGTTGCCGCTGCCGATCATGGGGAAAGAGCGGCCGTCGCGCGCCCAGTCGTAGAAGAGCGCGAACACACCCAGGCGTTCGGGTCCGATGAAGCTCTTGGGCCGCAGGATGGGTACGCAGAGTCCCTGTTCGCGAAATGCAGCGCAGACGGCCTCGGCCTGGACCTTGGCCTCGCCATATGGTCCGACCCCGATCATCGCATCGTCTTCGACCAGCGGGTGGTGGTCGGGGATGCCGTAGACGGCGGTCGAGGAGATATGCACGGCACGGCCGACGCCATGCGCGAGCGCGGACTCCATGACCACGCGGCTGCCGTCGAGATCGGTGCTGCGGATTTCCTCGGGCGTGTAGAGCGGCAAGGCGGCCGCGCAGTGGACGACCAGTGTGCAGCCTTGCATGGCCCGATCTACATCTCCACGCTGGCGAATGTCACCGCTGAAGATCTGCACGCGGTCCATGCAATCGGAATAGTCGAAGGGTGCGAGGTCCAGCGAGTTCACGTCGTAGCCTGCGACGAGGAGCTTGCGAACGAGATTGATGCCAAGGAAGCCGGCACCCCCGGTGACGAGGATGCGCTGGGCGGGCTCTTGTGACATGCGTGCACTCCGGGTCAGTGGCTGGGCGGCCCTCGGGTTGGGTCCGAAGTGGGCAACCTAGTCACAATTCGTCAATACGTCTCGGACCAGATTGCTTCGCTCACGGGATGGCCACCACCCGGACACCTTCCGGAGCGGACGTGGAGTGACTTGCCGGTGAGGCAGGTCTCACCTTTGCCGTACGGTCCGCGCGGAACAGGCGCTGGCAGTTGCAGGAGCGGTCGGGCGCCGTGTATACTGCGCAGGCACACATTCTCCAGCACAGGAGGCGTCCAATGCGCGCCACCATACTGTTTCTGGCAATGATCGTCGTATTGACTTCGGGCGCGCAGGCCCAGTCCTCTCCACCCCTGTATGGCACATTTTCCTACGTCGCCCAGCGGAGCCCGACGGGTTCTACGGTGATCAACGTCGCCATCGAGATCGGTGAGAGATTCGAGGCGTACGTCAGCGAGATCCGGGTATCGCGACGAACGAATGGTGTCTGCGGCTCGACCGTGCTGATCGGCAGCACGATGGTCGAACCCCTCATGGTGGGCGAGTACGCGTACGAGTACACGGATCCGGAACCGGTCGGTGCCCGCGTCTTGTCATACTGGGCCAGCCTCCGCGACGCGGACGGAAACGACCTCGGGGCGTTCTCGGTTCTGCAGCTTGGGGAAATCTCGGGCGTCGTTTCCGACGGTGTGACTCTGGCCGGCCAGGGCTACATGCGATCGCAGAACAACGCGGCAGGAGAGTGGGCGTTCAGGTCGGACCAGGACTCACCCATCCTGGAGCCATGCGCTGACTCCTGCTGGATGGGGCTCTACCTGGACCCGGCAGACCCGGCCGTGCTGGCCTACATCGATACCGATATCCCCGTGCTGGTGACGGGGGAGATCGAGTGCACGGGGATCTGGGGCTGTTACCTGACGATCAACGAGGTCTATCCGGTCGAATGCAGTGCCGGTACGCCCGCGCAGAGCCAGAGCTGGGGGGCGCTCAAGTCCCGGTACTAGCACCGACTCGTCACTGGCTCATGCCGCCCGTCTTGACGAGCGGGAGCTAGGAAGACTCGCTCCGCCTGACAAACGGGACCGCTATGGCCAGCGTCACCACCGTGCCGAGTGCAGCGCTCCAGATTCCCGGTCTTGCCCACTCAGGCCATGGGCCCGGGATCGAGGCCAGCAGGACGACGACAGTGCCGAGCACTGCGGCGACCAGCATGACCCGGGCCGGGGGTCGATGCTTGCGCAGGGCCAGGATGAAGATTGCCAGGATGGGCCCGGCGAACCAGCCCATGACGCGTACGGCGAGCGCCAGCAGTGTGCCACGGCCGGCCAGTGCCAGGGCCGCGGCGGTGGCCAGGATGCCCGCGATCAACGTGAGCCAGCGCGCCCTGCGCAGCGTACCGGCATCGTCGGTGGGGCGCAGTCGGCTGAGGAAGTCGACTTCGCAGGTCGTTGCCAGGCTGCTCAGGGCCGAGTCCAGCGATGACATGGCCGCCGCCAGGATGGCTGCCACAAGCAGGCCGGCCAGACCGGGCGGCAGCTCGTTGGCCACGAAGAAGGGCAGGATCGCGTCGGCCGCGATTTCACTGTCCAGCGCGCCCGTGTGGACCCGGTAGTAGCCGTAGAGCGCGACGCCCAGCACCAGGGTCAGCGCCGTGATCAACAGCCCCAGAAACCAGCCCGTCCAGGCCGCACGCCGCGCCTCGGCTACGCTGCGGCAGCTCAGATAGCGTTGCACGGTCTGTTGGTTGGTACCGAACACGGCCAGCGCGAGGATCCCGTATCCAAAGACCGCGCCCGGCCAGGAGCGGGCGGAGTTCAGTGGCGCCGCGGTGTCCACGAGCCGGGTGCGCCCGGCCTCGGATGCGATGGAGAAGGCCTCCGCGAGTCCACCATCCATGCCTGTGTGGATCTGAGCGAGGCAGGCGCCAAGCCCCGCGACCACGACACCTACCTGCAGGGCATCGGTCCAGACGACGGCGGTAATGCCGCCGAGCACTGTGTAGGCTGCAGCCACTGCGCCGACGATGACGATGGTCGAGCTCAGGTTGAGGTCGGTCAGCGTGGACAGCGCCAGGGCCGGCCCGTAGACGAGCACGCCGGCGCGGAAGAGCACCTGCAGTTGGAAGAGGGCGCTGGCGAACCAGCGCACGCGCAGATCGAAGCGCGACTCGAGAAACTCGTAGGCGGTGGTCAGTTCCCGCCCGCGCAAGGCCGGGATGAAGAAGTAGACGACGATCGCGACGGCGATCAGATCGCCGACCTGCAGTTGCAACCACAAGAGCCCGTGGTGGAAAGCCTCGCCTGGTCCGCCGAGCAGGGAACTGGCGCTGAAGGCAGTGGCCAGGATCGAGGCGCCAACCACCAGCCACGGCAGATTGCGTCCTCCGAGGAAGTAGTCAGTACTTGAGGACTGGCGTCGATGCGCCATCCAGCCCAGAATGATCACCACCGCTGCATAGGCCGCGACAACCAGAAAATCGACTCGATGCAGCAAGGGCGATGTCCTTTTCGATCCGGGGGAAGCACGGTATGACGATCCGCGTGGGCATCATGGGATTCGGCCGCATCGGCCGCAACATCTTCCGCATCCTGACCGGCAACGAGGAGATCGAAGTCGTTGCCATTGTCGACCTCGCCGAGTTTGCCGGACTGGAGTACCTGCTTCGCTTCGACACCGTCCACGGCCGCTTTCCCGAGGAAGTCCGGGTTGTCGACGACTACATGTATGTGCTGGGCCGCCAGATCCGGATGCTCCACGCCCGCGCCCCGGGTGACGTGGACTGGCAGGGCCTGGGTGTGGACGTGGTGGTGGAGTCGACCGGAAAGTACCGGCGTCGCGAGCAGCTCCAGCGCCACCTGGACTCGGGTGCCAGCCACGTGATCCTGACCTCCCCGCCCAAGGCCGGGGAGCAACTGGACGCGCTTGTGGTGAGCGGTGTGAACGACGACGCGGTGGGCGCGCAGTCGAGGATCATCAGCGCGGCCTCGTGCACGATCAACGCCATCGCACCCGTTCTGCAGGTCATCGAGCAGAACTTCGGCATCGAACATGCCTTCATGACCAGTGTACACGCCTACACCAACGACCAGCGCCTGGCCGACGTTCCGCATGCCGACCTCAGGCGCAGCCGTGCCGCGGCCGAGAACATCATTCCCACGGCCACCTACTCACCCGCCGGCATTGGTGAGGTGCTGCCCGCGATGGCTGGCAAGCTGACCGGGATGGCGCTGAACGTGCCGATCCCGGACGGCTCCACGGTGGACCTGACCTGCCGCATGACGCGCTCCGTGGACCGCGACCAGATCAACGAAGTCGTTCGCAGCGCGGCGGCGTCAACCCACCGCAGCATCATTGCCTACTCCGAGGATCCCATCGTGAGCAGTGACGTGATCGGAGACCCGCACTCGGCAATCTTCGACAGTCTGGCCACGATGGTCCTCGATGGTGACCTCGTTAAGGTGCTGGTCTGGTACGACAACGGTTGGGGCTATGCGACGCGAGTCGTGGAGCTGATCCAGAGAATCGGCAAGACAGCGGTTGGAGGTGCGGCATGATCCGCGTGGCAATCAACGGGTTCGGCCGCATCGGCCGCAGCGTCTACCGCATCCTCAGCCAGCGCGACGACGTCGATGTCGCGGTGGTCAACGACCTCGCCGCGAACGAGGGCCTGGCCTACCTGCTGCGTTACGACACGGTGATGGGGGAGTTCCCGGGCGAGGTAAAGCTGGTCGACGGCGTGCTGAACGCAGCCAGCCAGACGACACAGATGACCGCCGTGGCCAATCCCGCCGATTGGGACTGGAAAGGCGCGGGCATCGACTACGTGATCGAGGCCACGGGGGTCTTCAGGGAGCGGGCGCCGCTGCAGCAGCACCTCGACGCGGGGGCAAAGCGCGTCATCCTGACTGTCCCTGCCAAAGACGAGATCGACGCGACGGTGGTGCTGGGCGTCAACGACGACCAGCTCGGGCCCGAGCATCGTATCGTCAGCAACGCATCCTGCACCACCAACTGCCTCGCGCCGGTGGCCAAGGTGTTGCACGACAACTTCTCGATCGTGCGCGGCGTGATGACGACGGTCCATGCCTACACCAACGACCAGCGGCTGGCCGACGTGCCACACAAGGACCTGCGTCGCAGTCGCGCTGCGGCCGAGAACATCATCCCCACGACGACTGGCGCGGCGCGGGCCGTAGGCATGGTCCTGCCCGAACTCGCGGGCCGGCTCGACGGCATGGCGATGCGCGTGCCGGTGCCCGATGGCAGCGTCGTCGATCTGGTGGCGGTGCTGGAGAAGTCGCCGTCGGCCGACGATATCCGCGACGCGGTGCAGGCTGCCGCCGAAGGTCCGATGAAGGGTGTCCTGCAATACTGCACCGAACCTGTAGTCAGCAGCGATATCATCGGCAATGCGCACTCGAGCATCTTCGATGCTGACAGCACGCAGACCGGTGGGGCCAATATGGTCAGGATCCTGAGTTGGTATGACAACGAGTGGGGCTACAGTAATCGCGTGGTCGATCTGCTGGTACGGTTGGCGGAGTTTGATCGCTGATTGGCCAGCCGGCCCTGATTCTTGAACGCCCGGGGAACCTCCCCGGGCGTTCCTGCGTCTGTGCCCCCGATCGGCCCTGCAGCCGACGAATTTGAGCGGAACGGTTTGTAACCCGCACCCGCCCGGATCCGTCCTAGGGGTCATGGCAGCTGAGGCTGCCCGTTCGTTGCCCCCGCGGACGTGCTTTCAGAATCTCTCGACCAGGAGACGGAATCGTGGCCAGGATGCGCAGGATCAAGGGCAAGCGGGGTATGGGGCTGGTGGCGCTGGCTACCGTAGCTATTGCAGCAGGCGGCTTTTTCCTGCTGCGCTCGGGCACCGATGCCGGGCCGGCTGAGGCCGGCGCCGGAGAGATCGTCGAAAACGCAGATGAAGACGAGGAGATTCGCGTGCCGGTGGCCCTGGCAACGGCCAGGCTGGCCGACTTGCCGAGCTTCTACCAGGCGACCGGGTCGCTGGAGGCGCGGCGCAGCGTTGACTTGAATGCGCGGGCCGCAGGGCAAATCACGCGCCTGCTCGTCGAGGAGGGCGACTGGGTGCGCAAGGATCAGGCGCTGCTCGAGATCGATGCGCGCGAACAGCAACTATTTGTCGAGGAAGCCCGGGTCAAGGCCCAGACGGCCAGCCTCGAGGCCCGGCGGATGGAAAACATGGCAGAGCGCGGTCTGGAAACCGATCGAGCGCTGGAAGAGGCCCAGCAGAACGAGCTGGTCACACAAGCCCTCCTTGATCTGGCGCAGCTCAAGCTCGAGGACCACTACGTTCGCGCGCCCTTCGCCGGTCGCGTCACGGTGCGCCACGTC
>Ga0164313_10000612_pt1 | contig 29412 bp, 27 predicted proteins | sample GuaBasSedimGuay4_FD_113735 | JGI IMG/M metagenome (GOLD analysis project Ga0164313, IMG submission 113735) | Subseafloor sediment microbial communities from Guaymas Basin, Gulf of California, Mexico - Guay4, Core 4569-4, 0-3 cm | ecosystem: Environmental > Aquatic > Marine > Hydrothermal vents... | reverse complement strand
GACCTTCTTCTGGTAATAACTGTGACTTCAGCAGTCTTTACAGCTACTCCATCTAGGTTATCTATATCTGTTATTAGTTCAGTGGAATCATTTAATACGGGCCACTCGTTATCTGACATTGAGGATATAGGCCCCCACCATCCTGCAGCTAAATCAGTAGCAAAAGTCCCCGAAGTACCATCAACTAATGCAATATAAGTCTTGCCATTAATTCTAACAATGTCGTTTATTTCATAATAAGTAGATGTGACCCAATCCACCCAATGACTAGACTTTGTAAGTTCTCTCCATTGGGCAGTAGAATAATCTGTCATAAAAACATTAGAGGTATGGTCAACTAATGCTTCATAATAATTACCATCAGGCCCTATAACTTGGTTTCCTATTTCATAATCATGAGCAGTTATCCAAGGAGCTATAATATGTTGCATAATTCTTGGATCAAGACCCCCAGCAAAGGGAACCCATGTACCATCATCAATTTGTGGCTGCATAGTAGTGCTACCCATATGAGAGGTAGTAGCGTAGTAAAAAAAATCATCTAAAACATTATATACCTGCCAATAAATCCCATAAAACCTCACAGGGAGCCATTGAGGGATTGGGGCCATATCTAAATCTTCTAACTTCTGTTCTTCTGCATCCGAAAATTCATTAGTGTCAGGATTATTTTCATACATCACCTTTATTTCGGCATCTGTATAATTTCTAGCATTTGGGTCAATACTTGCTAGTTTTGCTTTTTCAGCATCGTTAAATTCATTTGTGTTTACATTATTTTCATACTGAAATTTGGTTTCAGCATCTGTTGGATTTACCTGGGCCCCCGCTTCGATACCTGTTAATTTAGCCCTCTCTGCGTTTGTAAAATATAAATTAGTAAATCCCTCTGCTATGTCATCTGAAATAAGAACTACTGTGCCTTGTAGACCATTTACTGATGTGACTGATTCTAAAGCTGCTATTGCTTCTGCTACTCTAAGAGCAGTCATTGTTTTGGTATTTTCTATACCTGCTTGTGCTTCTGCCTGTGATGCCAAGGGTGCGTTTTTTTCAGCGCCTGTGGTGATATTTGCTAATTTAGTTTGCTCTGCATCTGTGAAAGCATTGGTGTTAGTATTACTTTCATAAGAAATTTTTATCTCTAAAGGGGTTTGGTCTGCAGTAGCACTTGTTTCTATACCTATTAATTTTGTTCTTTCGGGCCCTGTAAAATAAAGATTCCCTCCGCCTTCTGGAATAATACTAGTATTTAGAAGAACATCCCCTGTAAGTCCTTGAACTGAAGTAACAGCAGAAGCAAGATTTGCATCTATTGCCTGTTGAACCCTAAGAGCAGTCATTGTTTTGGTATTTTCTATACCTGCTTGTGCTTCTGCTTGTGATGTAAGAGGAGCATTTACTTGAGCGTTAGTTTCAACACTAAGTAATTTCGATTGTTCAGCATCATCAAACTCGTTTGTATCTGCATTTGATTCATATAAAACTTTGATCTCAGCAGCAGTAGGGTTAACCTCTGCGCCAGGATTTAACCCTGACAATTTCAATTGTTCTGCATCTGAGAACTGATTAGTATTAGGATTGCTCTCATAAATTACTTTAGTTTGAGCAGCGGTAGGATTTACCTGGGCCCCCGCTTGGATGCCTGATAACTTAGTTTCATCTGCTAGTGTATAACTTCTAATGGTGTCTATAAACGAAGACATATCTTCGAGAATTATCTGAAGTCTCTGTGAGGTAGACTGAGAGATCAATGTTGGGTCTGCCCCAAGCAGGGCAGCACCACCTGTAGCATCTAGTTCAGTAGCACGATAAACTTCATCTATCCCGGGAATGCCAGTAGCAAAGTCTACTCCAAGTGTATTACCTGCTGCTATTGTTCCAGGGCCAACCAAATCTATGATATTTACAGCTAACTGGTTAGAGATAAACTGGAGTCCTTGATTAAGTGCGATATCAGCACTTAAAGTATCACCAGTTCTACTAACTCCAGCCCCAGCGATTATTCCGTCGGTTACTCTGTATTCTGAGAAGGTCAATGAATCTGTACCTAAACTGTGAACAGCCCCTGTACTACCAACAGAAGATAAATAAAATTGTTTCCCCCCATTTGTAACACCTTCTAGAGTCCAAAAGATGCACCCATTATAAACTTGGTTTAAAGGAGCGTTGCTGAAGTCTGATGACCTAGTAGCAGGAACTCCCCCATTAAAGTCATATAATCCATTTTCTGTTGGGTCAGTTTGGTTTTTGATAAGAATTCTGTCCCCAACTGAAAGGGTCATTCCGTCTATTAACCCTGGCATAGAACTCAAATCAACATTACCAGTAGAAGCAATACGGACATTAGGTAAGATACGAGCAAAGATAACTGCAGTATCTATATATTCTTTATTGGCGGCATCAAATTTATCTACAGGGGCAATAAGGTTGATAATTCTATTTGAATTAAGGTTAAGATCCCCTGTCATGGGCCTAATACCACTAAGGTTAAGGTATTGAATGTGATCATCTTGGTCTAAATTAGATAAAAGGGAATGGTCATCAAGGCCTGATAAATCAACTAAAGATGGATCTAGTCTACCATTAGGGTTTGTTCTGACATATTTGTCAGCATCAATAGAACCAAGACTTTCGTAGATTGAGTTTACTAATTTACCTAGAAGTTCATCTGTAAGTTCATAATTAGTTGTTTTATAAGATTCATAAACAGGTGTTTCATCTAAGCGTGTTTCATTAAAGTCCCTACGGTCTTTAATATTAACGAAATTACCAACAACATCTTTATTTACCCCATTCCCATTACTCATTTTTTATCCCAGCTTACGTTTGTCTTAATCCTACCGTCATTTACTTCTCACAGGGTACTACGAGAGAAGTTATGTCTCTAAAAAGGAAAAAGTAGTATTATCGTAAAAATCACTACCCTGGGTTATTGCCAGGGTAGTGAATATCAGTACTAGAACAGTAACTAAATTTTTAAACACTCGGACTTCCTTATTATTAACTATTAATTGTTACGCCAAGTCTCAATCCATCTGTCTAAAGCAAGGTCATACTGGTACTCGATCTGGCTATAAAGGCCCAGGATCTTATCACCAAACATGACGTTGGCCCCAATAGAGTCATTATGAGTAAGCTCAACAGTATCAGTAGCACTTAAACCAAGTAACCTAACAACGATACCATCTTCAAAAGCAACTCCTGAACTTAAAAATGGAATAACATTAAGACTTATGGCCCCACCTGCTGCAGTACCCTGAACCCTAATCTTTTGAGCTACTAGGGTTGGATCAACAGTGATCTGACTACCAGCAGTTAGAGTAACTTGATCTGAGGTATCCCAGCCAGCACTAATCATATCAACAAAAGATATAGCACCTGCCCCATCTGTTTGAAGGAATTGTAAAGCAGTACCATCTGCTGCTGGCATCTCATAAGGTGTCCAAGTTGGATTATCAGTACCATCAGAGATTAAAATTCTGTTTGCATTTGTAGCATCAGTTGGAAGTCCTTCAGGAATGTCTATGAAAGTTACTACACCAGCCCCATCTGTTTGTAATATTTGATCTGTTATACCATCAGCTACAGGCATTGTGTATTCAGAGGCTTTCAACACTCTATCTTCTATAAACATTGCTAAGTTATTCTCTGTTACGCCCACTGGGGTGGCAACACTAGGATTAAGCATATTAAATCTTAAATCTTTTAAAGAATATACTAACTCTACAGTTTCTTGAGATTTTATAGTCCAATTTTTTGCAATAGCTGTAAGAGGATCACTAGTTTCAAAGACTTGAATATTACCATCCCAACTGTCAGCACTCGTGACCTTCCCAGCAAGATCCCCTATAGCTATGTAGTTCCTATTTTGAAACCATTTTCCAGTAAACCCAAAACTAGAAGAGGTAACAGCTGGTCCAGGTGGGCGAGAAAAATTTGAACTAAAGCTCCAACTATTACTCCCTGTTCTCTCCCAAATCTCTAAATCTGACCCATTAACTTTAGATGAGATAGCTACCAAAGAAGCATCTCCTGAAAAGAAGGCAGTTATTCCAAATTGAGTGTATCCAGTATTCGAGAGTATAGTTTCTCTTTCGTAAGATGCCCCATTCCAATGAAAAATATCTAGAGAAGGTATTGTTTGAGCATTACCATTAACTGCAAAATAGTTACCTTGAGCAGAAAGAAACTTACCGTATAACCCACTAGCTTGGGGTGTAGGTGCAGAAAATGATTGGAAGTGTGACCAAGCATCTCCAGACCTGTGATAAAACCCAACTCTTCCTGCATTAGCGTGACCGCCTGAATCTGACCAAGCATCACTAACCGCAATAATGTCATGGTTTTCTCCAGCTATAACAACAGATCTGCTACCCCAAAACATTGTGGTTTCTGCCCCATCGTGTGTGAGTGCCTGGTGTGATGTCCATTCCGCAAGACCAGCACCATCTCTTTTATAAACTTGAACTAAACTACTTGCGGTGGCAGACATAACCATCCAATCGCCACTCAGATCAAAAGTATTGGCCCATTGTCTGTCAGAAGTTGAATCTGGACTGATCCTAAGACCTTCATCCCAACTAGTACCATTAAAAGTATAAGTAAGGACTCCACCATTTCTAGATACAGACCCTATTGCCCCATGACCAAAATATAAAACATTAGGTACTTCCCTATCAAAATTAACGTGATGTCTATATTCTGTAGCAGCTTCAGGTGTACTATTTGTAACAGTTGGAATATGTCTTGAATGAAAAGTCCAAGAAGTTGCATCTGGAGCATCTCTACGCCAAAGACTGACGACATAATGGCCACTAGATGTTTGTTGGTAGGCTATGGCCATCCATTCCCCATCTTCAGTCACATCCATACTAGAAGAAAAATAGTTTGAAACTTGAGTATCACTTGTCATGGCCGATACGGACCCAACATAATCCCCAGCTCCTGCAGTCGTAGTAGATGAAATATCTGCATTACCAATAACACCATATGTAGAGTCGTTATAATTTATCTGAATACTATTAGTAGAAACATTTTTAACTATGACTCTAGTACCATCTTCAAAGGGGCCTACACCAAACGGTTGGTTAGCTAGTATAATATCTCCAGCAGGGTTTGATTCAATTAAATCTAAACCATCTCCACTTAAAGTTAGAGTTCCTGCATCAGCAGTTACTTGATAAGCTTGAGTAGTATAACTTCCTGAAGCTGCGTCTCCCCAAGTAACTGCCCCCGATCCATCTGTAACTAATACTTGTCCGTTAGTTCCATCCCCTAAAGGTATCGTGTAGGAAGAAGGTTGTAGAGTATTAGTATCTACTCCATCGAAGATTGCTAAAACTTGGTCTGCATGTGAAGCAGGTCCACTAATGTTTCCGATATTTGGATTATCTATCATTAAAGTAGATTGATCAGATTGACTTAAAGAAACTACATTATATCTCCTATCCTTAAGAGTATAGGCCAGTTCCATTGTTTCCTGTGGAGCTAAACTATAGGTTCTGTTAGGTGAGGCGTAATTGTAGGTAACAGGATTGGTCAGATCACTAACGAACACTACGTCTCCTCGATCATTTATCCTTACAGACCATCCCCACTGATGTCCATTACCTGTTGTAGGTCCAGCTACCTTTCCGTTATAATTATCCCAAGTATCTGTTTCTGAATCATAGCTATAAGTATAGTAAGCTCCGTCCCAATTAGGATCAGCATACCAATCTGATACAACTAAATGATTATCACTAATGTTTAAATTAAAAGCAAATTGACGGGCGTTTGATAAATCTGGAGAATTTATAGATTCATGTAACTGATAATTAGAACCATTCCGCTTATATATGTAAGCAGTTTGAATTGAACCATCCCCCGCAGTAAAAGTCCCATCTGATTGAGCTATCGCAAGGAACTTTCCATCTGAAGTTAAAGAAACTGTTTTACCAAACTCTCTATCAGCAGCAGGGCTTGCCTCTACAAGAGTATCATTTAGCACCCAAGCATCTACACCGTTATGTATATAAACAAACACAGCACCTGAAGCAGTACCTGCTGTCGCATCTGAAGGCATACCTACAATCAAACGATCTTTAAAAACTTGTAAAGTTTGTTGACCTGTAGTATGGGTAGCTATGTCTGGTCTTGTATAAGTTAATATATTATCTGTTTCAGACCAAGTACTCCCTGACCTTCTGAAAGTCCTTAAACCTTCGTCTATTCTGACTCCTGCAACGGAAAATGTAGTTACTACTGTCAACCCATCATCACTTATGGCCAAATCATAATGTGCGAAATCATAATTACTAACAGCATCTCCTAGTACCTCCTGTTGGTAAATAAAAGAACTTCCATTCCACTCATAAAAAACTATTCTTCCATAATGTTCATTCGTAGCAGTTGGTCCCCAAAAACCATCACCCACTACCAAATACTTTCCATCTTTAGAGATATCCATAGACTGTCCAAGCCCACCAGGTCTAAACCCTACTGTTCCATCGTTTTGAACAGTTATAGTTTGTATTGGAGTTGTATTTACCACTCCTCCAGAATAACTAAAAACTTCCACTGTTCCTGGGGCCGATCCTTGGTCTGCTCTGATATATAAATCTTCTGTTAGTACAGTGGTAGAAGAATCTGAGATATTTGTTCCATTTAAATCAGTATCTCCGGTGAAGGAAATACCTAAACCTACAGGAACTTCGGCAGATACTACTCCCTCATTGGTGTTAACTGAAGGTATTACAATCTTATTAGAGGATACATTTTTAATGATGATCCTAGTACCGTCTTCTATTGCTCCTGCCCCAAACGGTTGAGCATCTAAAGTAATATCTCCAGTAGGGTTTGATTCAATTAAATCTAAACCATCTCCTGAAAGAGTTAGAGTTCCTGCATCTGCAGTTACTTGATATGCTTGAGTTGTATAGATAGCATCAGGAATATCTACCCAAGAAAGAACTCCTGAAATATCTGATTTTAGAATCTGATCTGTTCCTGGACCTGCAGGAGGATAAGTAATTGTATAATCACCTGTAATGTCTGCTGGAACATTTAGAGTTAAGCTGTTACTTCCATCATCATCTGTTAAAACGATAGAAGAAGAATTTCCTAAACTTAAAGCACTAGCAGAATAAAGTAGGTCACTATCTTTAATTAATTTTCCATTAGTCCCATCATAAAGAGCAACAGCATTATCTGTAGAAGTTGTAGGGCCTACCACATGCCGATCACTAGTACTTGAAAAAGCTACTCTTTGAAAATTAGCCCCATCATAAAGAACCCAATCTCCTGTTCCAACAGTCACTACATCAGGAGCAAAAGGCACACCTAAATCACCATAACCGCTAACAACATAAAATTGATTAGCTTCAAAGACTCCAATAGGATCAACACCTTGAGTAGTAACAGCAATTGTGAATCCTGAATCAACATCAACAGCATCTGTCATATTAACAGCAGACTCATTGGCAACAGTAATAACTGCTCCTACAGGTGGGCCACCAACAGAAAAGAAAGCATCGTCATTCATAACGATACCTAATTTATTTGCAACAACTGTATCTGCATCAGCCGCTAAGATCTCAACCAATACTGATCTATCAGCACCACCTGGAGCTGCAGTTCCTGAAAGGTCTTCATTAAAATAAAATTCAACCGTTCCGTCAGAATCATTAAAGATAAAACTTGTTCCATCTAAAGCGCCACCACCTAAGGCAGTAACATCTGTAATTTGGGCTACACCATCAGTACTACCTATCGGTAAATTTGGAACAATATATGGGTTAACATCGACTACACCTAAGTTAGTTAACCCTTCGGATAAACCTAAAGGTTCCCAAGTTATTGAGTTAAAAACCTCGATCTTATTAGTATCAGTGTTGTATATCTCCATTCCAGAGATACCTGTAAGGGCATCTCTTTGAATTGTGTCTAACTTAGGCGGTATAAACGCCCCCGTTACTGTCTCAATAACGATACTACTACCTAATACATCATCATTAGGTATAATAGCATCCAGTTTAATTTTTCGTACGTTCCCTGTCATTTTCGTTCCCCTTGAAGCTAATTGCCACTTCTTGAAACCTCAATCCACCTCTGAAAGGAGGAATCCCATTGAAGCTGTATTATCGTGTATCTTTCTAATTTAATATTACCATTAATCGCTGCATCTCCTGAAAAAGAGTCGCCATATAACATCTTAACGGTGTTCATATCGGACAATCCTATTAAATGTATAAGGGTTCCTTCATCAGGAGAACCAATAAAAGGTGTTGAGTTTAGGGTTATGGCCCCACTCCCAACTACTAGTATTTTCTGAAGTGGGCTATCTGAAGCTACTGTAATCTGATCTCCATCATTGAGTGGGGCCAAAGTTACTGTGGACCACTTAGCACCTACAGGGTCTTTCCAAGTAACCTTTCCAACACCATCTGTAGATAAAACTTGTTTATTTACTCCATCCGTTTCTGGAAAAATATAATCTGTTTCTTTGATCAAGCGGCCTGAAGTACCCAAAAATAAAGCAACAGCGTTATCAGTTGACGTTGTAGGGCCTGTAACATCCCCTAAACCTGTTCCCGATATGCTGGCCCAATCTACTAATCCAGGCATAATCTGAGTTAGTACTTCACCAGGAGTTCCTTGATCTAACCATCTTGTCGTAGAGGTATTATTACCCCCACCTACTGATACTAAAAGCTCTCCAGGATCGGGGTTTTCCCCAACAGATTCCAAATTATTAGAAGCTGCATTAAGTGCTTTTAATAAGGTATTATGCTGTTCTGCCCTGATTAAACCTCGATCATTAAGAAAGACGGTTTCGTCAATCATAATGTCAATCTGATCTTTAGTTTTTGTTACCATCCATGGCCCCTAAATTTTAAGAATAAGAATTGAAATAGGCAGACCCACTATAAATTCTCATTAACTCAGGTCTAAAACTGACATTACCACTTCCAAAAGAAATACCTATAATCTGGTTATACCCGTCACCTTGGCCTATAGGAATAGTTGTTAATCTTCCGTCTTTTCCAACGTAAACCACACCTAGGTCTAGTTGGTCAGGATACTTGATTACTCCCATTAATATTATTTCGCAGGTGACAGAACTCAATTTTCTTATCACAAACCCCATAACAGGCTCTGGCGAATTATTATCCACTGCCCGTAATAACCGCCCTTCTGAGGCAGATAAATAGACTAAGTCACCTGCAGCTACAGATGGAGCACAATCAAAAGTTGTTACTTGGGTTGTCACCACAGGTGCAGTTAATGCCATATTATCCTCTCACTTTTTTTTTAAATTTTAGTGTTCAAAAAAGTATAAATAGTTAAAGCACTCTTCCAGAGTACTTAACCTCGCCATCATTTTTACAATAGTACCTTTATTTTTAAGGACAAACCACTTCATATCTATTTTTTTAAAGGTGAAATCTAGTTCGTCAAATCTTACCACAAAGCACTCAGGCCGAACCATGTCTATTTTTATGTTCATTTTAAGGTAATTATACAGAGAATGTGAATAAAAAGGAAATAAAGAAGGGGAGGTAAGTCCTCCCCTTCTATTAAAATGTTTCTAGCTTTAACTTGAGTGTCTGTAGCCTCTTTTAGGGTTTGAACAGCTGACCCAAATACTCCAATATTAAAAGAACATTGTAATTGATGCTGAAGTAAACATCTCATCTGTATCGAGAAGAGCAGAAGTCCCTAAAAGACCTTCAACAAGGAATTGTTTATATCTAGCTGCCGCTCCAAGACTGACCTTAGTTTCTTCAGCTTCTCTTAGGCTTTGGGTCGCTGAACCAAAAACCTCAAAATTCTTATTCAGTTCATACTGTAATCCAATTCCTGCAGTCAGGTCAGTATCGTCAGTGTACACTAAAGATGTTTTAAGAATCATGGCAGGAGTTAACTCCCAAACTCTTCCGAACCCAGCAAACCAATTATCTTCAACATCATCACTTCCTGTGTCTATATATTCTCCAAAGAACACAAATCTTTTTAAAGTATAAGATGCACCAACATTCCAAGAATCACCCCCTGCCATATCTTGCCAATTAGCAAAAGCAGTAGCACCATCAACAGTTACACCAAGACCAAGGCCAAGATAAATATGCCCATCAGCTCTCTTCCCAGATAATCTTGCACCTATGAAATCATTTGCAGCGAATAGATCAATACCATTATCGTGCCCCATCATGATACCTACCTGGGGAATTAACCCATCAGTCTCAAAGAACACTCCTACGGATTTTTCTCCAAATTCCGTGACAGCAAAAGTACCAACATCTTCTGATGGATTTCTGTAAAGATTTCGGTAATCAGATAACAAGAAAGACCCAGTGGCACCACTCTCACCAAGACCTATCATTCTTGATTCTGAGGCAAACAAACTCGTAGTACATAAAAGTGTTAAAAGTAAAATTAATTTCATAATATCTCCTGATTATTATATTTACAAAATCGTACAGACACAGACAACTTGCCGTCAAATAGTTGTGACGCACATAAAACCTTTTAATTTTTACCCCCTTGAGGTATTATCCATTATGGTGGAAGAAATAAGAACAGAGGGTGTCAAATTATCTGCGTTAATCGAGATTCTTCAAGGTCACTTAAATGAACGAGGGGACTTGAACATGGTGGCCTGGATAACTGAGAGTGGTTCCGAGTTTACTTGCCCTCTGGAGGATAACTGCCCAATAAACGGATTCTTTTACAATGAAAAAGATGACTAGGGACTAGGAAATACATGTGATTCAGGAGTACCCTAATCTAATATCCGATAAGAGATTGAATTCACTAATTGATCTTTGCCAAAAAGTAGAAAAAAATAACAAACGTCCTGATGTCGCAGGATACCTGCAAGAATATAGTATAGGTGAACATGATGACCTTATAGCACTTGTTCAAGATCGTCTTAAAGAGTATTTAAAACCTCTTCTCGTAGTAGAATTAGATGACTTTGAGGTGTCTGGGCCCAAAGTATTAGAGGTAGGGATAGGTGAATCCATACCAATCCACTATGATGCAGAATCTAAATTAGAAATTATAGGTGGGGTACGCATTTTTAAATCCAGAGTTATAATTGCATTACTCTACCTAAGGACAAGGACTGACGGGGCCACAATGTTCCCAGTACAGAATGTGTGTGTTAAACAAGAGGCAGGTAAGCTAGTGATGTTTCCTGCAGGAATTCTTTTTCCCCACACCATAACACCTCCGATGACTTCAGTGCGAAGAATCTTGAGATTTGAAGTCGTGCCTAAGCTCGATAACTTCATAGCTCACGAATGATCAATGTCATTTATCGAATCTTGATAAGTAATATAACTTATATAATAATAGCATAAAAACCAGAGGGAGTTATTGTGGAAAACAAACCAGCAGTCTGTGACACCGTAGTACAGAAATTCGATGTATTCACTAATGAGGAGATGGACCGAGTTTTTGAGCTTAAAAAAGAAATAAATGGTGGGGAGCCACGCAAAGACGTTGTTATATATAAGCAGCAGGAACAAGGGCCTTTACACCAAGAAATACAAGACATTATTTGGGGTAAGATTGAGCCTTTGTTAAAAGATTATTATAAAAGCTTTCTCAGTCCTCTTAGATTGTATGACCTTCACCATGTAGGACTTTCACATGATGGATTTGGTTCTTTTACAGAACTCCACTATGAGAGTGGTTATATAGAAGTAGCTGGGAATGAACATGTAGTAAGACAAACAATCGTATTCATTTATTTAAATGATGATTATGAGGGAGGAGAACTTCATTTTCCACTCCACGATTTCGTGTCTACACCCAAAAAAGGAAGTCTTATGATATTCCCTACAGGTTATGCTAATGGGCACTACTCCACACCTGTATTAAAAGGGGATAAGTTCTGTGCCCGATGCACTATTATGAGTCCTACAAGCCAACACAAAATTAAGAGTTTTCACGTATGAAGTATATTAGAAAACTACCTGGTATTTTATCTCATGAAGAATGCGATAATTTAAGACAAATTCACACAGAGTACACTAAGGGGGGAGGGTTTAGTCCATACAAAGACTTAGTTTTTTGGAGAGACAAAAAAATGAATCCCTTTATAGCAGATAAAGCCGATGATTTGGATAAGGTATTTAAGGAAGAAGTGAATAGCTACATGGAAGAAATGAGTTTTTCTAAGCTGTCATATAAACATACACATTTAGCAGGTATTTCAATAACAAGACAACCTGACGGGCATTCGGAAAGACTTCACAGTGATATAGAACTCGTTAGAAACAAAGAAGGTATTAGAAGAAGGCCTTTTGTTTTTATCATATACCTGAATAAAGAGTACTCTGGAGGTCAGCTTTGTTTTCCCGCCCAACAAGAGATCATTACCCCAGAGAAAGGTATGGGCCTTTTTTTTCCTGCATCGTATATGTTTACTCACCAAATCCTGACTTTATCGGGATCTGACAGGTATTACCTACGCATGAATTATATGTTTAATCCAGATTGTGATGAAGAAGATCAGGATGAGTATATTATGGGTGAATCGTGACATGACATTTGAAGATATCATTAAAGATAAAGTTGTTTTTAAAGATGTGAAGTTTTCAAAAGAGACGGTTAAAGAGATATGGAAAGTTAAACCTAAAGTTATTAAAGGGGTTCCAAAGGTTCTGGAGTCCCTTATCACTAAAGATATAGTGTCATCGCTTGACGACCCCGATCTAATAGAACTTGTAAAAGACTTTAAATATGACTTCAATCGGATGGTAAAAGGAGATTATGTTCCTTATCATACTGAGGTTTCAAGAATATCTCCCATAGAAATTATTGCTTGGTTCTTCAAGGAAGATTTTCAAGGGAGAGAGTTTGTTTACTATATGGATGGAACCAAGACGGAAATAAAACCTGAAAATAACCGAGTGTGTTTCTTATACACTCATTGCCCTGATGGAGGGCATGAAGTTAAAGATTTATTATCTGATACACAAGTAATTACCATAACTGGGGGTTTAGGTGGACAGTTCGATACAAACCTTTTTGGAGATACTTCCAGAAGAAAGCCTGGAGACTTTAAAGAAGTACATATTACTCAACGAGAAGGCATGGAAACCAATAAAGAATGTGATTAGCATTAATGTAAAAGAGCTACCAAACAGAGGTGCATCACACCCAAAAAATATACAAAATATACTAGATGTTCTGCGGGTAAGGTTAGAGGAATGCACTACCCGTTATTTTTCTAGTTTTGGTGTGGGGTGGGAAGGAAGAGTTCAATACGATGATGTCACCTTATATATTTATGAAATAGGTGCGGGCCTAGGCCTGCATGATGATTTAATTGTAGGGGGTAAAGGTGTAAGGATATTCAGTACACTTATTTACTTGAATGATGATTTTACTGGGGGGGATCTCTACTTCCCTTCTCTAGATAAAAAGATAAGGCCCGTAAAGAATATGGTGGTGTCATTTCACAATGGAATTCACCTCCCACACATGGTTATACCTGTAACAGAAGGCGTGCGCCTTACCGCTAACTTAGATTACACATTACCCTCGAGCTTAATATGATTTGGGAAGAAGTAAACGAAGTAGGACACTATGTATTCGATATTGAGATACCTGAGGAGCTTTTCCAGGCCACTTATTACGATACATTTATTCCTTATGGACAAAATCCCGCTCTCAACATAAGCCCATCAGTGGAACGAGCTTATTATGACACTTTAATATCCGACTACGAAAACCCTAGAAATATCCAATGCCCAAAGCATCTCAATGACCTTAGAGAGCTTGCCATTAAAAAGATACCTTTAGAAAATATCATATATAATCATACGACCTCAGACATAATAAGGTATATCCGCAGGGAAGAAACTACCTTAACTGGGCCCTACAAGTATCACTACGACCATTTTGATAACCTAGTGTTTATGTTCTTTATTTACATAACTACTAATTTGCCTGTCGAGGGTAGAGAACTTTTAATAAGAAAGAACAACGAAGAAGTCTTCACAGTACCTGTGAAGAACGGAAGAGTCGTAATAATGAAGACTGGTGCGACTAACTTTGAACACAGAGTAGTACCTCTGAAGTCGAAAGACCCTGTGATCTTAACAACAAACTATATTTGGAGCTTACCTTGATAAATGAATATAAAAAATTTCTAAGTGAAGAAGAGTGCACCCGATTTATTGGATATTTCCAGGGTAGGCAGACACACCAAAATGAACGTGAAAGAGTTTTTGAAGTAGAAAACTATGGCCTCAAAGTCCTTCTAGAAGATCACCATATTGAGGAGATAAGAGGAAAACTAGATAACATGGTTGACGAATATTTGAGTCCCTATATGGTCGCTGGGTTTATAAACGGATTTAAGTACAGTCATTCTAATATGTACCTTTATGATAATAATGCAGCAACACCCCCGCATTTTGACAAAAATATGGTCAAACATGGTGATGGCCTAAAAGCGAGGCCTTTTGTGTTCTTAGTTTACCTCAATGATAATTTTTCTGGGGGTAACTTAATTTTTAATTGCCAAAGTACTTTAGTGACCCCCGAAACAGGTAAAGCAGTTATGTTCCCTGCTAATTACTTTTTCCCACACTCCAGCGATGCTACTACAGCAGGTAAGCGGTATATGCTTCGTATTGCCTATCGGGGTGATTTGGCTTAACAAAAACATCTGTGATTATACTGGGTTGTCCATAAAATGTTGTGATTCCAAGACTTTTTACGGGGACTTCACTCAAAAGAGGGGAGGTTCCATGTATAAGCAACTCCGAATTTCCTTCAAAGATACATGCATCCCCATAACCTGGAGTAAACTCATTAATAGAATCTGGTCCACCATAAAGAAACTTTCTTCCTTCAAACTCTTCCTCGGGGAGCCACACCACCATCTGAAAAAGGCCCAGGTAAACGTGGTAATGTAGTGGGTGATAATGATCTTTCTCAACAGTATCCCAATCATAACTAATTTTTAAGTCTGGGCATAAATCAAAAACAACTCTTGTGGCTTCCTCAACAATGGCATTGTCACTAAGTCCTTTAGGAATCAATTTTTTAAAAAATTGAAATCCTATATTGGGTTGGATTCTGAGTCGAATGTCTTGTGCCATAGATCCCCCTCCCCTATTTTATTGCATAACATAACACGTGTTCTTGTGTCACAACCCTCTTCTTGTACAGTTGTTCCGTGTAGAAAGTCAGGTTGATTAGGTAAAATAATTGCGAGGTCTTTAGCTGTAGGGGAATATTCACTATCCCCGTATATAAACTTTCTTCCAGGCCCCGTACTAAACTCCCAATGAATAGCTATAAATTCTATATTGGAGGTGTGGTAGTGCAAAGGCAGGTGTTCATTTATTGTTATATATTCGTAAGCAGTATTAGCTATAGTAACATCTATTTTTAAAATATCAGACAGCAGTTCGGTAAAGGATTTTCCTTGAACAACCACATTAGGGAAAATAAGAAACCCTGATTGATCAAGAAGATTTTTTAATTTCTTTGAAGTACAGTCTGTAGAGACAATCATCTAACACCTTCTTAAAAGATTTATGGTCAGCCATCACAAAGCAGGTAAAAGAACACTCAGAATAATACTCACAAGAAAAACAACCATTTTTTTCAAGGAAGCTCATGATTATAGGGGAGTTGGTTTCTTTAACTATAGGGGTATTGAAACCTTCTTGGTCATATTCAATGTGCATACAACAAGTCATGCTACCATCTGGCATGATCGTAACCTTGCTTGGACTCATACAGGACATCTTCCCATCAACTGACATCTTTTTTACATTTGGGTAATGTTTCCTTAAACAAAGCATGGCCTCAAGTAACAACCTATCTGTCGGCATTAAAATATCAGTATTTGTGGTAGGCATATAGTAATCCACATCTACCTTAAAACCTTCAGATATAAGCAGATCTAAATATGCAGTATCCCTGTTCAATAGCTTTTTAATAGCTGGTTTAGTGAGTACAAAAGTTATCTCACTTATATACTTTTTATACTTAATAATATTTTTATGGAAGTTTGTTTCAACTTCTCCCTTAACAGGTCTTCCTGATAAATCCCAACTAGTTGTAAGGTGAAAATCTATTTCTAATGAGTTCATATAATCTATTAAAGAAGTAACTTGCTTACCCGTCTCCTCACTACCCCAGTTCATGTTAGTTAAAAATATAAATTTGTGGGGTATTTTTAAATTTTGATGAACTTTAAACAAGAATTTTTTATAATCATCATAACGATCTCTGCCATCATCAAAGATTTCTCCCCCCAACAAATGGATCTGAATAAAATCCTTTACCTCTTCTTTCTTTACATACTCTAAGATAACATCGGCTTTTTTAACTATACTATCCTCACCAGTTTCATCCGTGCTACTCTGCCAACAAAATTTACAACTAATATTACATGTATGGAAAAAACAAACTTCTATCTCTGTGTGGTTAGGGGCCTTATCCCCCAATATTTTCTCTATTGGGATGTGTTTAGACCTCTCCTCTAATAGGCCATCAACTGTGGTCTGTCCTATAGCAGTATTACTCCTCATAAAACAACACCAATATTAATTTTCATTATTTTTATAATTATTATATTCATGTAAGTTGAAGTATTACACTTAGGGCAAACCATCTCTTCCCCCGTCCGATCACATATTTTATTGAAATGCTGTGTTTGTAGATAAATACCCACTCCCTTTATCCACTGTTTACGGAAGATAGAAAAAAATAAAGGTAGAAGTTTTTTATTTCTTTTAGGGCTGTAGTGATCCAATTTAACTTTTTCAAAACAGTGGGCCGGGAAGGGGTTTCCACAATAACCACAAATAAATGTAGTTTGTTTACCTTCCATAAAAGCTGTCACAGTTCTATAATTATCAGGAACAGTTTTACGGTACACCCAATTAACAAACTGATCCCATTTCATTACCTGCGAGTTCCAATAACCCATCTCTAAGTCCTAACATCATGGAGCATTGGGCCTCTACCAACCCATGTTCCTTATTATCTTTTATAACCTTCCTACACCCATTACAAAAATCAAACATATCACAAGTTAAACACTCTTCCTTTAGGTACTGCCAATCCTTATGAATGGCCACGTCACCTAACTCTTTTCCGTTTATTATTTCATCTTCAAAACTAAGCTCTGCTCTTTTGTCTAAATCATCATTTAAAGGCCCACAGAAAAAATAGCGGCCATCAGGGTTGAGGGAACGCATCCAGTGGCCACAACCACGATTCATGGGACATGCCACACCTAGGCCACCTACTTTTTTAACTAAATCGAATACTGTTTTTTCATAATCATGCAAACCCTCAGCATAGATATCCATATAAAGTTTGAACATTTTGGCAGATAAAAATGGCTTATGCTGTTTACCAGAGCTTACTGCCCACGTTAAAGTACACTGAGTACCTAAACTTTTTGCTAAACGAACATTATCTAAAGCTCTGTGTTCATTCGTGTCATCTATTACAGATAAAAAATAGAGGGGTTCTCCCATTAAATCAAAATACTTATTATAAATTTTAACAAATAGTTCTTCCGTCAGAGGCCTGTCCTTGGAAATCTTTCTCTCTAACCCGTACTGAAAAGAGGTTCCGACTTCAAAGTTAGGTCGCTTAAACAGGTGTAACCACTTTTCTGGTCGGATATAAAAATCCCATAAGTTGGAAGTAATGATTACATTTGTTTCGAGGTTTTTCTCTTCTATATAGGCCAGCAGTTTTTCGTAGTATGACGGAGGCATCATTAAGGGGTCACCACCCACCACAAAAATTCCTTGGGTCTTTGGGAATCTGTCAAGGAACTTAAAAACCATCTCAAGGGGGAGTTTCTCTGCTTTATCTTCTACTAAGTTTGTAGAGCTACAATAATCACATTTCCAATTACAGAGTTCTGTTGGTTTGAGGATAAGACACATACCCTTATCTTCATACCTCACACTAGTTTAAATTCTTTAGCGTCCTTAGGATTTGCTTTAAACAATAAATCAAATGCCGACACAATATGTGGATTAACTGCTTTCTGCCTGACATCCTCTCTGAATATTTCCCAATCATCTAGCTTACCAGGGAATGAGTTTCTCCCTTCAAGCATTTCTCCGTCAAGTAGATCCTTCGCTGTAGGAAGGCCTCCATGCTTTCCTAAAAACCAAATCATAGGGCTATCATATAAACCTATCTCCGACTCTCTTCCAGAGCCAGGATAATGATGAAGCTCTGTGGATATCCCTGTTAAGAGAGTAAAAAACTTCCTAACGTCACGAGTGGAGAGGATATAATTAAACCCAGCATCATCATCGGTTATTTTTGGGTCTATCAACCAACTTGTTTCTTCAAGTGACATCAAACCGTCTTTTAAGCTTTTAGAGTCTAACAAAGAATACTTTTTCAATTCAGGAAAAACTCTCCATAAAGTATTGAGGTCTTGCTCTATAGATTTTCTCAATTTCGTGAATTCCAAAGAGGCTGCCTTTTTTGCCCATGCCTCTAACCTATAATCTAGTATGGTCTTTGCCTTATCTGAGAGACTATCTGAAAGATACCCCATCAACATAAATTCAATAGGGCAGGAATATAAAATATCTTCACCTAACCCCTCAAAGGGAGTCGCTTTTTTAAATTTTTTCTTTAGATAAGCAGCAGTATGTTTCCAATACCTTTCTTCGATTGCACTAAAAGGTAGAGCAGCAGAATCGTTAGTAATATCTACCCAAGTCCAAAGTCTCGCTACTTGAAGTGTTTCCATGTCCTTGTAGGAACTCCATAAAGCTCGGGCCCCTTTAAAAGTCAGATCAGGCATAATGGTTTTCCACCAAGAAAACAATAAGTCTAAAAACCCATCAGGATCGGCATAAATTATAACCGATGGAGTATTACCAGACCGCACTTCTTTAAGCATCGCATAAAATAAGTCTTGGTCTTTATCGAATTTTTCTCTTAGCTCTTTTAGGTTTTTTGCTCGGTAAAGAACTTTGTGCTCTAAAACTTCGTCACTCATCCCATCTAAATCATAATCTATAATAGTTACAAAACTTTGAGGGAGAACATAACTAACCTGGGAACCCATAGTTATCTCTGCATAGGAAACATATATCTCATCCGCGATTCTTATAAGCATGATTCTATCGCCTTTTTATGTTTTTTTAAGATAGCAATATTTTCCTTCGTAGGTTCATAAAGCAGGTTCATAATGGGCATAAGTAGACCTTTTCTATTACTTAAAATATCAAATAACCCTTTGTTATTAAATTTCATAATTTCAAATTGAGGTTTAAAATATTTCTTTACTTCCTTTTTCCCCGTGGAACAGAATATCTCGAAAAAATTAGCGGGCTCTAGTAAACCTAAGACGTTGGGCCCTATGGCAGTAGCATCTGTTACTACTTCTATTTCGCCAGACTCAATTAGTTTATTAAAGACTTCTTCTTTGTACTTAGTATTAAAACTGGGAATGCAGGTCACTAAACTGTCTAAGAATTCGGTTATTTTACCTAGTTCTTCTTCTAAGTTGTCCCCTGCTAAAAGGGCCAAATCCGCCTCAGAAATCCAAGTATTATATAAAGAAGGTAACCCAATAAACCACATTAAAAGATCAATAGCTCCTTCTCTTAAAGAGTCACAGCTAGTGCTATACTCAGAAGTTAAATAAGGAATTAAAAGATCATATCGTTGTTGTGCTGTCCCTTTAACAACGGTAGTTTTCATCCTCATATTAGTAATATAAGTAACGAATACGTTTCCTTGAAGAGACGAATTTTCTAAATCTATTTCCATCACTTCATCGGGCTTCTGAAAAAACCCCATAACTTCTTTAGTACTCATAGGTAGTGTTTTCATCTACGTCCCCTTGAAGAGTGGCTACTATGACTTGAGTGACTCGAATGACACCAATAATAGCTATATGTTTGTCTTGTTGTATTACGGCAATTAATTTCCCAGTTGGACAAGCAGTCATCGAAAAAAGCATACATATTTGAATCTTCGATTAACGAGCCAGTTAAAAGATCATTGACCCCTACTAGGGTATCGAAGAGATTACGAACAGCAGTATTAGCACCACCTTGGTCAATTGTCATGGCTGCTCTGCCATCGGTACTACCACCCAAGTTTCCCGTATTATCCATCTGGATTCTATAGCATAAGGCATAATTATCCATTAATGATCTAAGAAGGTTCGTTATAGTAGGTGCTGTTATGACCCCCTCTGGAACTCTACCTGTGTAGGGGGGTTGGTCTGATGGTGTGGAAGAAGTTCTAATATTAGATGTCCCCACAATATCACCAATATTAGTATTAAAAATAGCTGTGGTCTGATGCCAATTAGTGTTATTGCTAACATAACTGTAAACTATATTAGCAAAATCTGTAGTGATGTTGTCGTTATCAACGGGGTTATTTAAGGCCATCAGGTTCTCCTGTAGTTTTTATTAATATACTGGTTTTTTCGTGCAATAGAAACTCTTTCTCAAAGTATCCAAGAGTCCAAACAAGGTTAGGAGTCTTTAAATCTTCAAGCTGCTCTAAAGGAAATTTTTTTAGAATCTCATCATACACAGCTTTGTCCGACTCATAAGGAACAAAGTAAGGATCATTTTTATATAAAAGATCTGGGTCGTTTAGGGTTTCATAAAAATCTTCATTGAAGACCTTACTTATTTTATAAGCAAAAATAATTCCAACAGCATAAGATTTTGCCGGGTAATATAAAACATCACTTTGTATAAATGGATATTCTAATGCTTTTTCTACTATTACCTTTTTATCTTCATTAAACTCAATCTTAAACTGAGTGAAGATATCACTATGGTCGGTGAAAATTCGATGATAGAGTTCTTGCCTTGCCTTCCATTCTTTCATAATATTCTTGGATGTTACCCACTATCAATATCTCTGTAAACCCCTCATACTTGTGTAACTATAGGTGTAATTTTTGTTATCTAACCCCTGAACAGTTGGGAGATGCTTCTAAAATATCACTGCCCAAACTAGAAATGTTAGTGGGGGAACTTGAGAAGTTTTATACCTTAGGTCATGTAGATATCTATGGAGGTGAGTTAGCTTTATTGCCGACAGAATACTTACAAGACCTTTTAGGTTTATTTAATGCACCAATAAACCTTGTTACAAACTTGTCTAAGTTGCATGATATTTTTTATGACCGCAAGTACTCGCTCAGTGTCAGTTATGACTTCACCTGTCGTCAAGGTAGCGATAAAGTTTTAGAAAACATGGTCATGTTAGATCGACCCTTAAACGTCCTTACCTTATGCTCGCCAGAACTTTTAAAAATACCAGTTAAAGATATGGTTAACATTTTTAATCGTATTCAAACGGTAGAATCTGTAGAGATAAAACCTTACTCCCGTAATCAAGCAAATGACTTTACTATAACAAAAAAAGAATATGAGGAATTCATACTCGCATGGATAAACCAACCTAAAGAGTTCGTACTTACTAATGAAGAAATTATCGAATCCTCCTTAAGAGGAAAACGTAACGCCTTCTCTGATGATCATTTATATATTACTCCTGATGGACTTTTTGCTGTCTTAGATTTTGATGAGAACGGATTAGAGTATTTCAAGAAGTTAGCAGATGTTGATGAGTATAAAAAATGGTGTGAGGAAGAGAAGACTAAGGTAACAAGTAGTTTTTGCGGGTCTTGCAAATTTTATGGAAGATGTTTAACAGAGCATTATAGGCCTATTAAATCAGAGGATGAGTGTGACGGAGGACTTGGTATCCTACAAATTCTTGAAACTCTCCCTAATATCATCAAGAGTTAACCCTTCAGTAGGAGTATCTAACTTAGGAATACCTATAGTAATGGCCCAAGTTGCCGTGATATTTTTTATTTGATGTAGCTCCCCTTTAGGGATTAACATAACATCTCCCTCTTTTATCAGTGTAGGAACATCATGTTCATCCAATACAATTTTTTCTCCTCTCAGGAGAATTAAAATAACATCTCTATCATCTGTATGTTTTTCAAAAGAGGGGCCACCTTTTGGTGCTAGTAAAGAATGAACATTTATATTTTCCCCAAAACCCTCTAGATAGCTTAAATCCAAATACATTTCAAGGCCCCTAAACAGGATAGTTGACCCTTTCAGAAAAGAATCTTTTACTAACTTGGCCCTTTCTATGATCCCACCCTCCAAAAAGGAAGTCTCTCTAGTAGGGGTTTCTTCTAAAATGCACACTAAATCTTCTTCTAAATAAAAAGGATTTTTTAATAAGTTAACTAAATCCTCTAAAGTTATTTTAGGAATGCTCTCAGGTGGTAGTTGTATTAGTTCCAAATTTTAAATCCCTTAATATTTTCTTAGGGGCAGGGCAGTTGTCTCCTTGCCATAGTAACTTATGACAATCGCCATTACAGATACTAAATAGATCACATCTATAGCATCTAACATCCCTAATAATCTCGCAAGAGATATCGGCAGCTCTCTTGGGACCATTAAATAAATCTTCTGGGCCATGGTAAATGGTACTCCAATGTTCCCCTTGTGCAGAGTTAGGGCATCCCCCCACTGTCCCATCTGCATTTATTGTAAATATTTTTTGCTGACAGTCACGACACCTATCACCAACGGGCCCACCACTCTTTACACCTTCTACAATCTCTTCAATAGTTGAAATTTTTATATTTGATGTGTCTTGGTACACCAAATACAACCACTCATCCATTTTAATATAATCAGGTGATACGTTATTAATTTTTGCATTGCCGTCGTTTGTAACGCGCTCAAAAATAATCCTGGTCACTCCTAGAGATTCCATCTTCTCCAACAAATCGCTAGGAGGTATTTCTATAAGGTATTTAGTTATAGAAATACAAACTTCTACTTCTAACCCATTATTTATAAGGGCTTTAACATTCTTTTCCCATAATTTTTCATCGTCACCCTTGAATCTAATTTTAGAATCCCAAGATGTTCCAATGACCCCATCAAAGTACTTCTGGAAGAACTTAAGTTTATCCTCAGATAATTTATAAACAAGATTAGTTTGTACTGCCAAAGAAAGGTCACTAAACTCCTCACAAAAAGAAATTAATTGAGGCAAAGGGGCCAACAAAGGTTCTCCACCATGTAGGACTAATCTCATATGGTCTGGGTTTTTGTACTCTTTAATCTTTCTTATAAATGCTATAGTGGCAGGTGCGTTGAAAAACACTTTAGAGGGTGTCGATCCTGAAGTGAAACAGTGGTCACAATTAAGATTGCAATGCTCCGCAGTTTTTACATAGATTTGGTATTGCATGATGGATTCTACCTAAAGATCAGGAAATCTTAAAGCGTTTTTCTGGTGGTTATTTGCCCAACTTGATTTTACACAACCCCATACCTGTCGTGTCTTTATCTTCTATGGATATCCCTATAACTGAATAATAAGAATCTACCAATAGCGCGCTTGGAAGTGCTTCGCCTACTCCGGGGATATGAGAGCTAACTATCTTGTCACCCATTTTTACAGCCCCTAAAACTTTACAAGGAGTTGAACCTAACATGGCCACAGGAATTCCTTCTGCTCCCTTATTCATCACATAAGCAGGGTCTGAAGAAACTACCCCAAAAACATCTGTGTCATGTTTAACTTTTGAGATTGTTATTTCTTTCGGGCCACCAAGACAAACAATAGTCCCTGCATCGTATATTTGGTCTGGTTCAAAAATCTCAGCAATATCCGCCCATTCAGTTAAAAATGCTACCCCATCAAATATGATAGCGTAGATACTAACCCAATTGTTATTAGGGTCTACTTCTGAGTTTGGCCCACCTAGATCATATTCTGAATCCTTTTTAGGTATTCCAGATAGGTTTATAGGTATATACCTGCCTTTAGGTACTTTTGTAGCCATTTATTTAACCCCAACAACAATCATAGAAAGTTCAATACCCATTGTTTCTTTAATTTCTAGGGCCCTACCGATAACACAAAAAGGTGAAATCGAGTTAAGTGCGCTATCAGATACACCTACAGCAACACCTGCCTCGTTTGAAGAGATAATCCTTTGACCTTTTTCTAATTTTCCTTTTATAAGACAAGGTATTCGACCAGACAAAGCTATATATGGATGCGTTTCATCTGTTCCAGCCTTAGAATTTAAACCAATAGCAGGTTTATAAGAAACAACCCCAAGTACATCAATGTCACAACTTTTTGATGTGATAGTTATTTCTTTGGTCCCACCAACACTTACTAAAGAACCTTCACCAACTACGAAGTCACAATCAAATCTTTCAGCAACATCAGCATACAAGGCACTAACAGCAGTACCTTGAAAAGTTACTGCATAAATAGCGTTCCATCGGGCAGCAGGCGAGCCTAAATTATAAGCAAGGTCTTTATCTGGTCCTGAATCAGCATCTCTTCTTAAATAAAGAGCGTCTGTTTCAACATCATTAAATGGAAGATTGTGGATAATGGGGGGCATTGCGTCGTCTCCTAGAGGTGTTACCTACACCTAATTCTGGCATTGTTACTCTTGTATTAATATATATAAGTTATTCCCAGCATTAACTAGCAACTGAACTACTTGTGCGGGAGTAATTACACCATCACTCCTCCCAATATAAGAAACAGTTGCATTTGGGTTATAAAAATTCCAATCAGCTACAACAAATTCAATTGTATCAATACCATTAAAGTCCAAAGAAAAACCTGTTCCAACAGTTGCAGTAAAAGTGGCCATTTCTACATCACCTCCGTCAACTAGGAAAAAATGATCATCGCCAGGATTAATTCCTATAGGGGGAACAAAGCTATAGAAGGAAGAGTTAGTATCAACTAAGTTTCCCGCATTTGCGGCATTCCATTCGTCAAGAGCGTCCTGAACAGTTTTAACCCCGTCTAAAAATATCTCGATTGTATTACCAATGGTCCCAAGGGTTGTTGCACTCCATAAAATAGTGACATTATCAGAGCCCCCAGAAAGGGTTATATTTCCAACAGTATCATCAATACCAATTAATTGTGATCCTACGCTTTCTACCTTATTTGTAGGGTTAGCATTATTCCAAGTAGTCATCACTGTGGAGATGCTTGAAACTCCATCGAAAGTTAAAATTATTGAATTTCCATCTGTCCCAGGATTCGCTGCTTTGTATTCTATAGGGGTGTCGAGAAGGCCCCCAGATAAGTTAATTGTTGTTCCTGACCCTATATACTTAGAATCGTCAGCGGGGGTAGATACTTTATTTGTGGGACTAAGCGTATTCCACAGGTCAATAACTTCTTTAGTATCATCAGTCCCATCAAAAACTAAAGATATACTATTTCCATTTGTGCCATAGGTATCTGCTTTAAAGGTTATAGGTACATTACTAGCACCACCACTGAGGTTATAAGTATTTGCGTTTGGTACATCTCTTCCTAAAGAGTTGCTGAGAACTTCATTCCCTACACCGGGCCCAGCATTCCAAGCATTAACAAGATCATCCATACTCTCACTACCTGTAGATGTGAGAGTAATAGTATTACCTCCTGCCCCCGCATTAACTGCCACAAAATCAAAATCAATGTTATCACCACCTCCGTCTAAAGGAATGGTTCTACCTGTAATTACATGATCATTATTTGTATCGTGCGAAGCAGTATTCCCGACATTACCTAAGTTCCATGCCTGAACACCTTCTTCTATAGTGTCATACCCATTGTAGGCCAGAGCAATAACATTACCTACACTCCCAATGAAATCAGCATTCCATGTTATGGTTAAATTATTTATCCCTCCACTTAGGTCATAAACCCCTGCTCTTGGAATACCTCTAAGGGCCCCAGGAGTTATATCTTTATACTCAGCGGGATCGGCCCCTCCAGGCCCTGAATTCCAATCATTAACAACATCATTCATAGTGTCGCTAACCCCATCAAAAATTAGAGAAATATTATTCCCACCTGTCCCACCAGACACTGCTAAAAGCATTCCTGCTTGATCTTGAAAACCATCAGTAAGATTCAGGGTATGGGCAGGAGAAACCCCTGCACCATTACTTGAGGAGTGAGAAACTTCATTCCCTACACCGGGCCCAGCATTCCAAGCATCTCTAACTTGGTCTAAAGTATCTGTTCCATTAAAGGTTAAAGAGATTGAATTACCACCAGTGCCTAAGTTTTGGGCATTCCAAGTAACTGTTGCATTTGTAGCACCTGCTAGTAAATTAACTATTTGGTTATCTAAAATATCTGTTCCAAGACCATTAACACTTACCTCATTCCCCACACCACCACCTGTATTCCAAGCAGTTTGTACTGTCGATAAGTCATCTATTCCATTAAAGGGAAGGGAGATTGAATTCCCCCCTAACCCAATAACATCTGCTATAAAGTTAAAAACAGCGAAGTCTTTACCTGCGGATAAGTTTAAAGGGGCTACAATAATTCCATTATCTACACCATCATGCGAAACATCTTCGGGATTTCCCGCATTCCAAGCATCAACAATTGATTTAATTGTGTCAGTAGTAGCACCTGTAAAAGGGAGATTAATATTATTACCTGCTAAACCTGCAACATCGGCAATAAATCTAATAGGGGTATCGTCAACACCCCCAGATAAAACAATATTGCCTAATACAGGGATAGCTGTCCCACCTGCATCTAAGGATACTCTATTCCCAGCATTACCTGCATTCCAATTATCAACACCTTCTTGTATTGTTATGACACCATCATAAACCAAAGTAATAGCATTACCTGGTGTACCAGGTACATCAGCTATAAAATTAGTCATCCCCGAGTCAATACCACCACTTAAATTTAATGGAGAATTATACGCAGGAACTATAAATGTACCGAGTCCCGAAATTATTGAAACTTCATCACCCACATTAGCCGCATTATAAGCGGCGAGTACCGTGTTTGTATCATCAGATCCATTAAACGCTATGGAGTAAGAGTTACCTACAGCCCCTGTATTATCAGCAGCAATAGTAATATCTCCAGAAGAACCCCCTGTTAGATTGACCGTAGTAGCAGGTGTTTCTGTTCCTACTCCGTCGTGCGAAACAGTATTCCCGGCATTCCCTGCGTTCCAAGCAGTAACAACAGTATCTACTGTTTCTGCTGCTACTCCGCCTGATAAATTTATCGGACTTACTGCTAACCCAGGAATTTCTGTACCTATCCCATCGTGAGAAACCTCGTTCCCAATATTAGCACCATTCCAAGTCGCTACAGCATCGTCTACTGAAATAGCGGATGCACCTTGAATGGATGTGCCTACTGCAAATCCAGTTCCATTGTCCGTAGTATCTGGAACTTGTATTTGAGCTGGTAGGAAATATTCAATAGCATCAGAACCGATCGGAGCACCTGGAGATAAAACACCATCGGCATTAATTTCTGTGGCCATTGCTCCCGCAGCCTGAGCAGCCGTTCTATTTGCAGCAATAGCGATCACTATACTTCGAGTGGCCCCTCCTGTTGGAGCAGTACCTGAAGCATCAACATTGTAATAATATTCGACCGATGTTGTTGGTGAGTCCCAAAAGATAACTCCAGTTCCATCTAGTGAACCAGCAACATCAGCTACCATAAACACTTGTGTAGTTTCATTTGCCCCATCATCAAATACTAGAGAAATACTGTCGCCTGCTACTCCAGCAACATCAGCAGTAAAAGTAACACTAGTCCCTGCATCATTAGCAGTAGAAGCAACAGCACTATCAAAAATTAAAGAAATGTTTCCCGCTGCACCAATAAAATCAGCAGTGAAGTTCACTGTCGTCCAAGTACCTTGGGCAAAAAATCCTGCTTGAACAATCCCACTAGCAGACAAAGCGGCAAAACCGTAAGTTTCTCTAGACTGAACTCGGTAAACCTCGTCACCATAGGCATAAGTACTTGTCGTTACATCTCTAAAAGCATAGGCATCATAAAAAGTATCAGCAGTAGCATAAGTATCATAGATAACTCTTTCGTATGCCGTGGTACTTATGGTGGATGTATTAAATGCATAGGCTTTAGCTAAACCAGATGCACTAGCAGCGTAATCTACATCGACTTCTGCTGTAGCAAAGGTGTTATAAGTTGCACCCGTGCTAGTAGCATAAAAATCATAAGAAGTAGTTTCTTTTGCAAAAGATGCATAAGGAGCTTTTGTGCTTATAACAACAGTATTATCTATAACTTTAGATGTTGAGCCTATCCAACAATTTGTCAGCCTATTGTACGAAGTAGACCCCTGAAACTCAATATCCCCGTCAATGCGCATATTATCAAACCAACAACCATCACCATCGTCATTTACGGTATTCCAAGCACCTACTATATCTTCTAAAGTATCAATCCCAGAAATGGTTAAAGAAATAGAGTTCCCAGACAACCCAATATTATTAGCGGTGAAAACATGAGGACCACCGACATCAGTAAACGGGTCATTTGAGGCACGCTGATTATAAACACCATTATTAAATGATTTAGCCGCAGCCGTCCCTCCGGCTAGTTGGATAGCTACAGGAAATGGGATACCAAGAGGATCAGCAGCATTATGTGTTACTTGTAAATTTATATTAGTAGGATCATCATTCCATGCGTCAACTGTAGCTTGTACTGTATCCTCACCATCAAAAATCAGTTTAATACTATTTTGAGCAGTTCCCGTTGCTACAGATGTGTAAGTAACTGGGTTATTCTCAGAACCCCCAGAAAAAGTTATAATTTGGAAAGGTAAAACTGAGAGGACGTCCCCTGTAAAATTGACCCTATTGCCAGGGGCAAAAGTTACATTCCCTATTAAATTACTCTCTATCCCATCTCCTATTATGGAGATATGTTGTTTGGATAAGATTAAATCCCCAACATAATCACCTTTTAAAACCTTTATTCTATCCCCAGCCACAGATGCATTATAGGCAGAGATGATATCAGGATATCCCCCCTCAACCCCTACTACTCTTTCTAAGGAAAACACAGGTATAGAGCCATCTTTCACAGCAGAATCGTTAAACCTAAAACCTCCTTTGGAGGCATAAAAACTTAAATGGCCAAGCTTTGCGGGAATTGTTTCTTCATGTAGAAACATTAATCCTGTATCTAGCCCAATCCGTCTTCTATCGCTTCCCATAAAACCTCTTAGAAATTTCTATTTGAATCTGTCCAGAGTTCTCTAACACCATCATACTGATATTCAATGATATATCCCTCTCTCAATTCAGCTTGTCCATTACAGTCTATTCCGTATTGTAGTCCACCAGACCATCTTATAATAGGATAATTAGTACTATCCATACCTGAAAGTCTAATGGTGTCACCATCTTTCCAAAAGGGAGATACACCAAAAGCATTGGGGTCTAATGTAACAGGACCACCAGAACTTTTCACTCGCCAATATTGCTGTCGCTTTCTTTCAAGAGGAATGATATCCCCGTCATTTAGAATAATTGTGTTTGCTTTAGG
>Ga0164313_10000611_pt1 | contig 29429 bp, 27 predicted proteins | sample GuaBasSedimGuay4_FD_113735 | JGI IMG/M metagenome (GOLD analysis project Ga0164313, IMG submission 113735) | Subseafloor sediment microbial communities from Guaymas Basin, Gulf of California, Mexico - Guay4, Core 4569-4, 0-3 cm | ecosystem: Environmental > Aquatic > Marine > Hydrothermal vents... | reverse complement strand
GGATTGGCCGCCACCTGCAAGATGGTCATTCCGGCTGCCAAGGTGAAATAACCCAGTAAAAACAGGGGGAACATGCGAAACGAAGCTGCCGGTAAAAACAACAAACAACCCAGGCCCATAATACCCAAACCAAGCATGATTCCTTTTTTATAACCGATATGATGTAACAGGTTTCCGGCGGGGATAGAAATCAATCCATAGGCAATAAAAAAAGCGAACTGCACCAAGCCGGCTTCAAAATAGCTAAACTCAAAAATCTCCCTTAATCGGGGAATAAGCGAATCTACCAGTACGGTAATCAGCCCCCACATAAAAAAGAGTGAGGTAAGTAAATAGAATGCTTTTGCGTAAGATTTACCCATGGCAGCCGAAATATATAGAATTAACGCGAATTATTTATAGGAAGACCTACACCTAGCCAAACCAATTTTATGATCATGCACTTACTCTGTTCCGTTGTTGGGTTTTATTTTTTACTGTTCAGTTAGAATTCTTGCAAAGGCCCTTACCGGCGAGCCATCCGAATTTTCTATTTTCAGAGGAATGCAATTCAATTCAAATTGAGTATTGATGAGCTGATCAAGATTGGTCATATTCTCGATGATCAGAATTTCTTTTCCGAGAAGTAAATGATGATTTGGCAGTTTTTTACTTTTTAGCTTATCTACAGAGATCGCGTCAAACCCAAGCGCTTTAAGGTCAAAATTTAATAACCATTCAATTGCTTCTGTAGTAAGGGTAGGAAATTCATCAAAATAATTTGGGGTATTCCATTTTTCTTGCCAGCCCGAATAAAAAAGAATAAAATGTGATCGTTTGATCCTGGATTCCATTGGCTTTAATAGGTTTAAACCAATTGAGTCTTTATCAGAGCAATCAATTACAATGGCCTTCCCTACGAATTTTTCAATTGGGAATTTATCTAACGATTTTCCATTTGGAATAATATGAGCAGGGGCATCAATATGGGTGCCCGAATGCGTACTCATTTTAATATTCAATTCAGCAAAGGAGTCCTTTTTAATCGTATTGCCCGGTTCAAATGTAGGAAGGAGTGTTCCCGGAAAAACGGTAATATTATTATTGAGTGTATGTGTTAGATCTACTATCATAGGTTTGAATTCAAAAGAGTGAGGTAAGGATGTAAATTGCTTTTTTGTTTGATATTCCCATGGCAACCGAAATATATTGATTTAGGTAGCAATAATCCTTCTATTTCACAATCAATTTTAACGTTTTAGATTGACCGGTTTTATCGAAATTAATTAGATAAATTCCTGGACTAAGAAACTCGATATTCAAGGTGTATTCAGGAGAATTAATTTCCTTTTCGGCATATAGCATCCGACCGTTTAGATCAACGATTGAGAAATCATATGATTTATTGTCGTTCGAATTATTGAAGATGATTATAAAATCGGATGATGGATTGGGAAAAACGGCAAAAGGATTTTTCCGATCATTAATTTCTTCAATTCCAACCGGATTGCAATCTGTAGCGCACCAATCACGTGCAGCCAATTCACATTTTAATTGTTCGTAGGCGGGTTTATTAATGCCATCCCCCGGATAGGTTCTTAGGCCAAGTGTGCGTAAAAATTCCTTAAAAATTTCATTATCCTGTAAACCGTAATAAATGGCCAAGGTATCAACCTGTGCCTGTGACCAATCGGTGGTTTTAAAAAAGCTGACGTATTTAATGTTGTCGGAAAATGTATCCCAGGCAAGGAATACGTTTTTGATAAATTGCCTTTGTAATTCTAACGAACTGCCATTGACGGTACTCTCCGGAAAACCGCATTCTACCAAATAGATCGGTTTGCTGGTGTCGGAATACAAAGCGACCAATTCGCCAAATTCGGCATTTACGTCCGCTGGCGGAATAACCATCATGTTTTGATCAATTCCATAATAGGTTACCGAAATTACATCAACATCGCTGTTCAGTTGCTGGCAATAGGCAGAAATGGCCGGATTCACGAGCCCTTCATGGGTCAGCGTAGTCCCAATTTTTAATTCTGTTCCATGCATATCGAAGTAAAGGGTTTTGGCATAAACTGATACCGAATCCAGAAATATTTTAAAATCCAGATATTTTGCCTCATCTGTTCCCCAAAAAATATCAGATTCATTACCAATCGTTAAAGCCGACAATTCCACATCCGGTAATTTAGAAAATATGGAATCCAGCAGCGCCTTAAATCTTGCAATCATAATAGGATCGCTAAACGGGATTTCCTCCAGATCATCAGGAACTTCTCTGGTAACCGTATTTACAACCGGAATGTTGTATTCTACTTTTATTCCAAAAGCGGGGTGGTAAATATTAACAATGTCTAACAAATCGAAAACCGGACCTGATATATTTCCGGGTTCGGGTTCCATGGCTTTCCACGAAAATGCATGATGTACAGATTGCATACAGGCATCAAGGGCATAATTATAAGCTGAATCGTAGTTGTTATTCTCGGCCATATCAACCTGAAATGCAATGATTCGGTCGCCTGCCGGCAATTGTGCATTGGCATTTGAAAAGGATAAGATTATACAAACAAGAAGAATTGCTTTTTTCATATCGTTTAATGATATTTCTGCAAAGCTAAAAACTTAAGAATTATACCTGGCTTTACAAGTAGGGCATTCCATCCCATTGTTCCCTTTTATTAAATGAATTCCGTTAAGGTGGGTTACCATAAAATCCTGAATAAACGCATAATTGGCTTCATGGTGATTGATATCGATCTGCTTGTCTTTATATAACTCCCGTATTTGTTTATCGTATTCCTGTTCTCCCCAGCAATTGGGGCAAAGCCCTTCAGGCACTTCGTTTTGGGTTTCTGCTTGGGGTCTTTTAAAAAAGTTAATCACTGTGTTTATCATGGTTGTTTAATTTTGAAAAACGTCACGCTAAAAAGTGTTGCTGGCCCACGGGGCAGCAACGTTTATTAGCGATTGTTGGGCGTGTCTATTATCAAATTACTTGTGTTTTACGCTCAAATTTATAACCATTTTCGGCAAGCTCAGCTAATATCGGCTTGTATATCTCTTCTGTTATTGGCTTTAAAACCCCTTTTGATCGTATTGTTCCTTCAAGTATCAATCTGGAAGCAATGGCTGCTGGCAGTCCAACTGCCCTTGACATTGCAGAATGTCCAAATGGCCTTCCTTCTACTTTCATTGTTGCGATTCTTTTTTCCATACGATTATCGAACTCCACGATGGCTTCGTTATGAATAATAATCATGTCTTTTTCGTGGTCTTCATATGCCATTTTTTCTTGCATTAGCCCTAATAACACGTCTGCGTTAGTTCCCTTGCTAATAGGAATTTGCCCTTCATCAAATAATCCAAGCCATTGTAGTTGTTTTATAATGTCGGATGATACTTTAAGGTTGAGTTTATCAGATACTGCTTGTCTGATATCAATGTTTTCATTTGCTCCAATAAGTGATGCTGTAAATTGCTTATAAGTTACACTTTGTAGATTATGGCTTTCTTCATCACTTAGTAAATCGAGGTCTTTCATGCTTTGGATGGAGTTACAATAACCCGGGTGTCGTAACAAACCTCTATAAAAATCGGAAACGTCTTTTAGACCATAGTCATTAATGTAATTGGTACTGTCTCTATTTGGATAAGTCTCAAATGTTCCTAATCCTTCAATATTTACCAACCAACTACTTTCAAACAAATTCTCTCCTGACACTTCTGTTTTTTGTCCATTTTGTATATAAACGGCTGGGGTTTGAGCAGCGGTTAACAATCCGCGAGGACTCCATGAAAATTTGTAACCATAGGGATTATTATTATGCTCAAAAGAAGGAATTCCTGAACCGTATGACTTAAAGGATTTTATCTTACCACCTTCCTGATTCACTTGATTTATCATTTTCATGGCTCCCATATGATCAATGCCCGGGTCTTCGCCAATCTCGTTCAAAATAATAATGCCCGCTTTTTTTGCGTTTTCATCCAAGGCCTTCATCTCGGGGCTGATATAAGAAGTAGTAACCATATTAACTCCGTGTTTCAAACAAGCCTTAGCTACAATAACATGCATATTTGGAGGTATCATACTCACCACCAAATCAACATCTTTTACCATCTCATCCAATTCATAGTATGGTGGTGTTGCATTCCACAATACTCTTTTACCCAATGCTCTTCCTGCAATTATTAATCCTGAATGGTTATTATCTCTGCTTGCGACCAACACTTCATATTTACATTTATCAATAAAATAATCGACTAAAGGCTTAACTACATACCCGGTTCCCAATACTAATACTCGCTTCATAAAAATTATATATTTAATGATTTACTAATTAAACTTTCTGTTTTCAACAGCGATGATAAGGAACAAATTTGTAAGAATGTCTATTTAACTGAAAATTGATGTTCGTTAAGATACATTGTTTACAAAAGTTAAAAATTAGACTTTACACTAAACTAGTTTCTAACCTTAATTGATTGTTCTTTAGTTTATGTCAGGCAATTCATCAAATTCCTTTTTTTTGTTATCGAACCAGGTTTTCATGTCCTCAGGGGTTTTCATTAGTTCTTTCATCTTATTCATTGCATCAAGATGAGGTTTGTCATTTTTTTGAAACATTTCCATTCCGTGTTTCATGCTCATTTCTTTAATTTCTTCAAAAGTGTTAGCGCTAAACTCTATATCACAGGCTCCACTTAATTGGTTACAAGTCATTGTTTTCATTATTCTAATAATTTATTGTTTTAATTTATACCGTCAATTTTCATAATTTCCCTTATTTCCATTCTCCATTTTCCATCATCAAATCTTGGGTCCGATTTAGCAATTTTTATTGCTTCAATCAGGTTTTCTGCTTGTATGTGATAAAAACCGACAATCATTTCTTCTTTTTCGTTGATTGCTTGCTCGGTAAATCTACCATCTTCATTCGTGAGGTTTACACCATTTGGTATAAGTGGTTGAGCATTTTTCATTTTCCCTTGAGTTACGATGTCTTGAATAAAACCACCGACTTTTTGTATGTGCTCTTCTTGTTTTTCTTGTGGTAAATTTCCAACTGGATTTCCTGTTGCTTTTATAAATAGCATAAATTCTTTCATATTCTTATTATAATAATTTTCGGCCCCTGAGTAATCCGCCATTGGCGGATTGTATCGAAGGATCAATTTCGTTTTTTTTGCATTACCTACAACAGATGGCGCTAAGAATAGTGCAGGTTTTGGAACACTGCTCTTTCAACTTATCGATATTTTTATTGTTTAGTTTAATTTTCATTTTACACTTTTGCCGGCATTATTTTTAGCGCGTATTGGCTGCTGGTTTTATGTTTAATTCTATTCAAATACGTATTCATATTTAAAATAACTAATTGTTTTTTCAATAGGTACAGAATGGTTGTAATGCGTTTTTCTTTGTTTTAATTCAGTTACTAAATCATCATGATTAAAGCTATATTCAAATTCATATTCTCTGGTAGTCCCAAGTCCCACATATGAAGAGTATTTTACTGCCAGATGTCTATTCAATTTTCCAAACATTCCTATATAAATCGGAACAGGCATCATAAAATAATCATTTGGAAGTTGAAGAATGCTCAATTCTTGCGCTAGTTCTATAGTTGAAGAATAGTCCTCTACTGCTGCCGAGATTATGTCCGAACCATTATCGTTGTAATGAAAGGTCAGGTTATCTTGATTTATCAGGATTTTGCTCAGAAATCCTGAAGGTGAATAAATGATTGTATCAATACTATGGTTCTCGAAACTTGAGTATGATTTTACTACTCTATTATTTAAGTCTAATACATATTTTATAATCTGTACTTGATCGGAATTGTGGTCAAATTGTTTCTCAACTAATTGTGAATCTGAATATTCGTAAGTAAAGTACAAGTGTAGTGTGTCATTTATAAATTCTGAATACTTTGTAAGATTCATCTTAGAATCATATTCAAGTAAATAAGTTTTAACAGATTCATTTATTACCCAACCATCGTCAGTCGTTTCTTTATTACAACCATAAAAAACTATTGTAATCAATACAGCTATTATAATGAACCTGTTTCTCATGAGCATTAGTTTAAACTTGCAGCCAACAATGTAGTATGTGGCACAAACCACATACATGCAATATCTTATTTTTCATTTACTTATTCCAATAACTCCCAATCTTCCCAGCTAATTTCTCTTCCCTGGATAGGCCACTTTTTTAAATGGCCAATCTTTGGCGATCCACTCTTTTACCGTATTAAACAGAATGGTATCAAGCCCTTGAACCAGCACACTGGTCCGAACCCACATATTTATTACTGCATCATAATCACCTTTAGCAGTTGGATTGATATAAAGACAACCAATCACTTCGCTTTCATCTAAAGAAACTACCGTGTAGGCAAATGAACTCCTCCTTTGAAATTCTTTTTGATGCCAGCCCAGATCAATCAGATCCTGTTCAAATGTAAGGTCCTTGGATGGCCATTTGGAATTTGGTCCAAATACGCCTTTTAAATGATCCAAACTTGTCATCACGGCATCATAATCCTTTACCACATCATTTACAGTTAACATTCTGATCCTGAAATATTGGTTCTCCAATGTATCCGGTACGTTAAAATCAGCAGGAACAAAAAGACCGGACTGCGCTAATATTGTATTTGATGCCCCCATAATGAGCATACAAGTTAAAACTATTATTCTTTCTTTCATGTTTCAGATTTTATGCCTTTCCAAATTGGGATGAATTAACCATTCCATGAAACTTAATTTAAGCGCTGTAAATTGGCTAATTCAGTTTTGATGTGCAAGTGTTTGAATAACTATACATAGACTTACAATCTCTTTGAGAACCTTAGTGGTTCCCTGCCTGCGGCAGGCAGGTTTGTATAGCTTTGTGATATAGCCCTGCGTACCGCGGGAAGAGTTATACACAAAATATCTGATAATATGATGGAAGATGAATCATCGAAAAAGCATCGCTCAGTACCAATTAACACAATTCAAATCAACACAAAGGGGATAATAACTAGCTTCGTATCCATAAATTCTACCGAAATCCAAAATGAGCAAATCCCCTGGCCTTTTTTTTATTTTTTTTCTTCTTTGCCTGGGGGCTATTTCTGCTAAGGAAAAATCGAATTTTATCATCGTTGATGGTGTTTCGATCAAACTATCAGCTCAATCCTATAAAAAGGGATTGTCCAGTTCTTTTGGCAAAAATGATAGCATCTACATTCCCCTTAAACGGGCTGGAAACCTGCTTTTATTGGAAGCGGAAATAGATGGCCAGGTGGGGAATTTTATCGTAGATCTTGGCGCACCCTATCTCGTATTGAATTCAACCTATTTCAGGGATTATCAAATTGATGATGGTTATTACGCAGGCACGTTGGTTTCTGGAACCGATCATGTAAAAAGAATAGAAGTAAACAAATTGACTATTCAAGGGTTGGAATATTATAATCTCTCTGCGGATGTAACCGACCTGGCAGCGATCGAAAACAAGAGAGGCGTAAAGATATTGGGGCTTCTGGGTGTTTCCCTATTTAGTAGATACGTGTTTGATTTAAACATATTTACGCAGCAGCTTATTTTATATAAAGGATTTTCTCCGGAAAAAATGCAGCTTGAATTGATCCTGGACAGCCCCATTCAATTGCGAAACAATGTAATTATACTTAATGCCAAAGCAGGAGGTGTGGAATTGAAATTTTCAATAGACTCCGGAGCCGAAAGAAATGTTATAGATAATTCCCTTCCGGAAAAAGTATATGAGGGAATGAAAATATTGGGTGCATCTTCTGTAACAGATGGAAATGGAGCGAGAACAGAAGTCTTGATAGCTGTAGTAAATAATATTAATATAGCTGACTTTAATATGCAAAAAATGCACACTTTAGTTTTAAATTTGAAACATATGAGTCGGGCCTATGATCATAAAATTAGCGGAATGCTGGGATTTCCATTCTTTGCTTTGGGCAGGGTTATTATTGATTTTAAAGAAAAACGAATACGAATATATCAGCATAAATTGTAAAATGGAAAAAGAGATGAATATAAAAAGTATAACGATCATAGCAAGATTATTTTTGGTGATCTTGCTGTGTTGTGTTTCGATCTCAAAATCACTGGCTCAAGAGGAACATCTGCAATATGAGTATAAAGATGGGATTGTGATTATGACTTGTGATCATCTTAAAGACTCCGTTTTGCTCGATCGTTTGCTCCAATCTATAGGTACTACCATAGCCATAACAGATAGTCTTTCCGGACTTTCCGGGAAAAAAGTAAGTCCGTCGGGTTGGGAATTGATCCATTACAACGACGAAAAAATTGTTTATAGCAAGTCGATAAAGGATTTTAAGTCAGAAAGTTCTGCACCCAATTTCTTCTTCGAAGATGAAGATCTAAAACAAAATTATAACCTGGACGCCACATCCGGGATCAATCATTTTAAGAAAAGAAAACCTTCTATTAGAAGGAAAGGGGAAGAGGAATTTACTTTTTACTTAACTGATCGAAATTATGATCAGGTGTATTTATCGGGTTCGTTTAATAATTGGAGTACGCTTGAATACCCTATGCATTTGAACGATGGTATTTGGAGAATTACTGTAAAACTCGATCAGGGAAAGAACCTGTATAAGTTTATAGTAGATGGAAAATGGATGATCGACAAGGAGAATGAAATGGAGGAAAATGATTGGGATGGCAATTCGAATTCGGTTTATTACAATACCAATTATTCATTCGAATTAGAGAATTATGATGAAGCCAAAGAAGTTTATTTAGCCGGAAGTTTTAACGGATGGGATCCCAAGGCCTATCAAATGGAATGGATCAATGGAAAATGGTATATCGATCTGTACCTTCGGGAAGGCATACACAGCTATAAATTTATTGTGGATGGAGAATGGATCACCGATCCGGCAAATCCGTTAAAAGAGCCCAATGAATTTGGTGATGAAAATTCGCTGATCTCTTTTGGAAAACAGAGCACTTTTAAATTAAAAGGTCACAAAAACGCCGAAAGAGTAGTGCTTACCGGGGATTTTAACGATTGGGAAGAAGCGGGATTGAGCATGAAAAAGGGCTATGAAGGATGGGAAATTGCTGTGGCTGTAAGTCCCGGAAATTACGGTTACAAATTTATTGTTGACGGAAAATGGATGATCGATCCCGACAACCCGATATATAATGGTGAGGGAGATTACAAAAACTCGGTGATCTCTGTTGAAGCGAACTACACTTTTGTTTTAAAAGGATATGAAAATGCCCAAAATGTTTTTCTTTCCGGCAGTTTTAATAACTGGGCAGAACAAGGCTATACCATGCAAAAGGAGAATGGAGATTGGGTGTTAAAGGTCTATTTGCCCAAGGGCAAAACGAGGTATAAATTTATTGTAGATGGCGAATGGATCATCGACCCTGCCAACCCCCTTTGGGAAGATAACGCGGTTGGTACTGATGACTCTGTTTTGTGGATTAAATAATGTCTGGCCTTTATTAATAAAGTTTATTAGTGTGTTGATCCAGGTTGTTTTGGTTTAGATAACTATTTTAATACGGTACGGCTAGCATTATAACGCTACAATCTTTCAATTTACTACTTTGTTTATTGCAACTATTGGAGCAGGGTTTTGTTCAACACCGGCTTCATACTGGGTGCTACGCACCGTATGAAGGCTATTTATTGTGTCATGTTTTTATTCTGATAGAATTCTGTAAAGTTCAAGATTTAGATAGTAATGATGCCCTTCCATTTCTTTTTTCTCCAAAATACTCATTTCACATAATTTGTTTAAATAGTCACGAGCCGTGTTTTCAGCATAAACACCAGCTTCAACAAGATGCTTGACTTTCGTTAAAGGTTGATTAAAAAGAATTTCTATTAATTTCTCTGGGTTCTTGAACTTTTGTTTGTCTTTTATTACAAATTCAAGTATGGCGTCTTTAGTTGAAACAATTTCATTGATCTTGTGGAAAGTTATGTTAGATGTATATTCAACTGCTCTCATCATAAATAAAAGCCAATCCTTCCAATTTCCCTTTTGGGAGACCCCCAGTAATCCTGAATAGTAGTCATCTTTATAATCGAGTATATACCTGCTCAGAAATAGAATAGGCACATCTATCAATTTCTTACTAGTTAAATAATTGATATTGAATATCCTTCCTGTTCTTCCATTTCCGTCTCGAAATGGGTGGATGACTTCAAATTGATAATGAGCAATTGCCATTTTGAGCAGATGGTCTATTTTGAATTGATTATCATCATTTAAAAATGTGGTGAGATTTGTTAATTTTTCCTGGATTATTTTTTGTCCTTTTGGCGGAGTATAAATGACTTGCCCTGCGTTGGGTCCTGTTCCGCCTTGTTTTATTGTTGTATTTGAAAAATCAGGTCGAATTCCATCCGTAGTTTGTTTTATTTCCTGAAAGATTTTTATGAAATATTGTTGATCAAATTGGCCTTTTGAGATTAAGTAATTATATCCTGACCAAAGCGCTTCCCGATACCTTAAGACTTCTTTTGATGGTCCGGTTGTTTCGGAATTATTATCGCTAAACGCCTTGTATAGTTCATCATCAGTTGTAAAGATGTTTTCAATTTCACTTGATATTTTAGCCTCCTGCAGGCTTATTGTGTTAATTAATAATCCTTGATTTGGTATTACTGCACTTCGTCCTTGCAATCTTGCCAAAGCAGCTTTTGCCTCACCAAGTTTTTCAACTATTTCAACTGTACGATAAAGTTCTTCTTTTATAGGTAACAATGGTAAATCGTTCCATGGAGTATTTCTGTTTGGGTTTATTTGATATAATGGCTTGAACATTAAATATGAAATATTTTGATATTTAGTATGTGTTTTGACATCAAAGATACTTAAAAATCAAAAGCAAACATCAATATCTCCTAATATTAATGTTTACTCAGTATTTGACATTAACATTAATGCCGGATTGTATCCAAACATTAAAAAAGCATAAAATTGATGTTTGATTTTTGATATGACACAACTTGCGTGCATGCTGAGCATTCCACAAACACACCTTATATCTAAATTCACTTTTAACGTTTAACAATCCATATAAATACAAGTCCATTAATGTTTTAGGTGACTATTTATCTATCAGATCGTATTTTAAGGGAAATCACTTAGAACAGTTAAAAGTTATGGTCTAAGGTAGGGGTTTTTGGCTTTGGGTGGCCGGGGCTGTTTTTTCTTTAATTCAAATTATCTGTGAATCAAATCGTTGGAGCATTATTGGTTTTGCCCCACAGTAATAACCACATTCCCCTTCTTATGTCCCTTGTCGACATAGGCATGCGCTTCGGCGGTTTGCTCCAATGGATAGCTTCTGTCAATCACCGCTTTTAGCTTTCCCGATTCGATCAATTCCTTAAGAAAGGTCAGGTCCTCTTTATGTTCGCTTGCTACTCCTCCAATTACTTTTTTGCTGCTTGTCAACGTGGTCCATAAGCCATGAATAATTGACGGAAGCGACATATGGACCGCCCTCAGGTAGACCCCTTTTTTATTTAACGATCTCACAGAACCCGAAAACGGACTCTTCCCTACGGTATCAAAAATAATATCATAGGTTTCGCCGCTTTTGCTAAAGTCGGTGGTTGTGTAGTCGATGGTTTTATCCGCTCCAAGCGACTTTATCAATTCTAAATTCGAAGCACTGCACACACCGGTAACCTCCGCTCCGAAATACTTGGCAAGTTGAACAGCATAGGTGCCGATTGCCCCGGATGCTCCATAAATGAGCACCTTTTGTCCTTGCTGAATCTTTCCTTTCCTCAGAAAATGCAATGCGGTATGTCCTCCAAAAAAAACTGCCGCAGCTTCCTCACAGCTTATGTTGCCGGGTTTTATTTCAAGCACTGCCTTTTCGGGCAAACATTTATATTCGGCATAAGCTCCTAATCCAAATTCAGTTGTTGATCCAAATACCTGGTCACCTTTGTTAAACAGTTTCACGTCTTTGCCCATGGCCTCTATTTCTCCAGCCAGTTCAACCCCTAGAATACTAATTTTTGGTTTTAAAAGACCAAATATCAATCTAATCAAAAAGGGGTCAGCTTTTCGAAGTCTCACATCTCCTGATGTTACCGCAGTAGCACATATTTTAATAAGCACTTCATCGGATTTAGGAATAGGTTTCTCTACTTCTTTTAAATTAAGAACATCCGGAGGACCGTAATTTGTGTATACAATTGCTTTCATAATGATGGTATTGTATTTTTAAGTATTACTTTATCGATCTAATTCCCGATCGATCAATTCGGTTATAGCATCTATTTCACGTATTGCCCGACGATAAATTTCATCTTTTTCGATCGAGACCATGATCATGAGCACAAAGTGATTTTGAAATTCATATCCATATAATTGATCAGGCTTTTGAACACTGCGGTCTGATACCTTTATGATGGTATTCAGATCAGGAATAATAGACGACAAGATTGCATCGAAATGAATTTGTTCCATTCTGTTGATATAAGTATAATTCTCTTCCAGGTCATGAAGTCTTTCAATAATTTTGCCATTGGAAATAAGGCTTAGCTCACCACTGTTCACCAGGGTTTGGTAAATATTGCTATTTCTGTTAAAATCAGAATATTTAGTGAGTTTTGTGGCAATGTAGCCCAATGTATCGATTTTACTTCGATCATTATTTTCGATGATCTCTTTTGCAAACTCAAATTGTTCCAAATAGAGATTATTATAATCGATAATTCCCCGAATCAGATCTTTATCATCGTTGATCTGCCTTTTGATATTTATATAGGACAATCTTGCAGCATTATTTTTTAGTCGTTGAGTATTCCAACTATTGACTTGAAATGCCAGTAAAATACCGATCATTACCAGCAATATTTCTCCGACAGCATAGGCCAGATAATTTTTCACTTTTCCATCTTTGATCAGGGATTGTCTGATTTTTCTAAATACTTTCATGAGGCTTGTGTTTAATTACCATCAAAAGTGCAAAGTTGAATTACTATTCCACTAAAATAGTCAAATTGATTCTCCAATCGGTAATCACTTTTATAGAAATATTGAACTCTAGTTAATAATTACATTTGCAATCGAAAAAACAAACAAGCATGGCGAAATCGAAAATCAGCATCGGGCAGGTGTTTAAAACCATTATCTGGCCCAGGAAAAACACCTTATTTGTGGGGCTGATATTAATCGTAATTAGCCGTTTGGCGAGTTTAATATTGCCAGGAGCAACTAAGTATTTAATGGACGACGTAGTGGTAAATAAAGACATGGAGATGCTTAAATTGCTCTTACTGGCCGTTACAGGAGCCATCGTTGTTCAATCCATTACTTCGTTTTTACTAACCAGAATATTAAGTGTAGAAGCTCAGCGATTAATTTCCGAATTGCGGGTTCAGGTTCAAAAGCAGGTGTTGCATTTACCCATACGGTTTTTTGATAATAGCAAATCAGGAGAGTTGGTCTCACGAATCATGACCGATGTAGAAGGCGTTAGAAATTTGGTGGGCACGGGTTTGGTCCAACTCGTAGGAGGGGTTTTAACCTCTGTGCTTAGCCTCATTTTATTGATTAGGATCAGTCCGATGATGACCCTTTATGTACTTATTCCTGTAGCTGTTTTTGGGGTGGTTTCTTTAAAAGCTTTTGGATATATACGCCCCATTTTTAGAGAAAGAGGAAAAATTAATGCAGATGTTACCGGCCGTTTAACAGAAACTTTGAATGGAATAAGGGTTATCAAGGGATTTAATGCAGAAAAACAAGAGATTAACTCCTTTGATCGTGGTGTAATGCGATTATTTGATAATGTTAAAAAAAGTCTTACCTCTACAAGTTTGATCACCAGTTCGGCTACTTTATTGCTGGGATTAGCTTCTACAGGCATTATGGGAATTGGTGGATATATGATGATGAAAGATGAATTGAGCGTCGGTGAATTTTTAGCTTTTACCCTTTATTTGGGTTTTATGATCGCACCCATTGTGCAGATGAGTAATATTGGGAGTCAGTTGACGGAAGCATTTGCCGGATTAGATCGTACAGAAGAGTTAATGAATATGGAATTGGAAGGGATGGAAGAAAATAGAACAAAAGATCTTAACACCACTAATGGGGAAGTAATCTTTAAAGATGTATCATTTCAATACGATGAAGGAAAAGAGGTTTTACATCATATTAGCTTTGAGGCAAAGCCGGGATCTGTAACAGCTTTAGTTGGCTCTTCAGGATCGGGTAAAACAACCATTGCAGGTTTGGTTGCTTCATTTTTAAAACCTGTTTCGGGGAACATATTAATAGATGGAATCGAAGTTGAAGAAATAAAATTAGATGCCTATCGGAGTCATTTAGGCGTGGTTTTACAAGATGATTTTCTTTTCGAAGGAAGCATTCGTGAAAATATTCTTTTTCCACGCCCCAATGCGAGTGAACAAGACTTGCAAAGTGCAGTTCATTCAGCTCATGTACAAGAGTTTACAGATAGATTTGAAGCCGGCCTGGATACGTTAATTGGGGAGAGAGGGATCAAACTTTCCGGAGGACAAAGACAACGAATAGCTATTGCAAGGGCTATATTGGCAGATCCTAAATTACTGATTTTGGATGAGGCTACCTCGAATTTAGACACCGAAAGCGAAGCATTAATTCAAGAGAGCTTAAAGGATTTAATGCAAGGGAGAACTACTTTTGTGATTGCTCACCGATTAAGCACAATTCGGCAAGCGGATCAGATTTTAGTGATCGAAAAAGGAGAAATCGTAGAACGTGGAAAACATGAAGAACTGATAGATATGAAAGGGCGATATTTCGATTTGTATACCTACCAGGCTCGAATTTGATTAGCAACCTTTGCTCAAAAATATCTCCAACTTTTCGTTTTTAAACGCAACTCCGTATTCAATCTCACCTTGTTGAATACAAACTTCAAAATCTGATGAATAGGTTTTACCACTCGTTGGAAACCAATCTTTTATATTTTTATCAATGCAGATAAAGAGTCCGTGTTCATCACCGATGGCACAGAAACGGTCAAAACCACCGCTATAAATTTCCATGCCAATATTTTCATTTAAAAAGTTGAATTTATTTTCAATATCATTTGTAGGCATTCCGATTTCTAAAATCTCAAGCAGTGCATTTTGGTCAAATGTTTCATTGGATCGATTATCCAGATTTTTCCTCGCTATAAACTCTACAATGTTTTTGTCCATATCATAGAAATACATCGCTTTCGCATTCCAGGCTTCAAAATCCTGTATTTCATTATTTCCATCTTTCAATATTTCAACCCTGGATTTTAACCAGACTAAGGCTTCATTTTCCTGATTCGATGGAATATTTATTGCAAAATGATAAGGTGTGACTTTTTGAGCTGATTCAATTTCCAGAACCGATCTTCCGATCTTAAAAGAAATTGAGTTTTCAGACTGACTTAACATTTTTAATTTCAGTATTTCAGAATAAAACTGACTTTGGGCTGAAAGACTGGAAGTATATATTTTTAGTTTTTTGATTTGCATTAATAAACCATGTTCACTAATTCATAAAACAGAGCTACTGATCTCAATATCTGCTTTGCTCCAGGCCTGATCAAACTGTTGCTTTATGATTCCAGCTTCATCCTTTTTTCCTTGCCCCAAAAGACTTTGATATAAGCCCATTAACGACCACCCGTTTTGCCTGTAATATTCCAGATCTTCGAGGTAAATTAGTTCAGCCTCCGTATATTTTTCAGCTTTTAATAATACTGCGCCTAACGATTGCCTCGTTGGAATATACCATAATGCCGGTTCGTCGTAAGGTAATTCATCTTCAAAAACTACGGCCATTTCAAAATGTTCTATTGCCCCTGGTAAATTACCTTTCGTAGCTTCTATTTCTCCGGCCAATACTTCGTAGGCAACCAATGCAATTTTTTCGTGATCTAATGAAGTATCTCTTGCAGCTATAAATTCAAGTTCTTCCTGGGCATCTTTTAAATTGCCTTTTCGGCAGAATGCGATCCCCCGGGTATAATTCATAATCAGGCTCATATAGGTGTATTGAGCACCGGGTGCCGGTTCGGTCAAAACCTGATTCCACAAACCAAATCGGGTGTAGGCCAAAAGCGGAGTTACTGCAAAATTTTGATAATATTGATTATCTTCCAAATCTCCGATCGGAACTTTTTCTGCGGTTTTTTTCGCCGCATCAATGGCCATTTTACTATCTCCTAACATACTCGCCGATGACCATAAAAAGTGAATATTGTGAGGATAATATGCCAAGGGATACATGCCTTGAGCAAAGCATTGAGCAATATAATCTTCGTCGGCAAGTATGGCTAACTGATTGGCTTTCACAGCATCTTCGTACCGACCAATGCGCATATAAATATGACCAGGCATGTGTACCAGATGACCGGCACCGGGCATTAAAGTTCGTAATCTATCGGCGGCAGCCTCTCCCAGATCAGGCTTTGGAAGCTCAACCATATGAATGTAATAGTGATTGGCTCCGGGATGATCGATATTAATAGCCATCGCTTTTTCAAGTGTGAGTTTAGCTTCTTTAATATTTGGCGAAGGATTTCCGTCTTTGTCCCAATAATCCCATGGAACGGTATTCATTACCGCTGCAGCATATAAGGTTTGAATATCTGCATCATTCGGATATGCTGTGGCCACCTTTGTCATTTCTAACATATAGGCCATGTTTAGCGTTGCAACATCAACCGAGTCTTTGCTGTATCGGTAGGTTAAAGCATTGATCAAGGCTTGCTCTTTTGCTGTTGTATTTGAAGCTAGACTTTGGGCTTTTTGAACGGCTTCGTATGATTTTTCTCTGCGTTCGGCATCGGGAAACTGGTCGTTAATATTCGGACCCAAAACATAAGCTTGCCCCCAGTAAGCCATGGCAGCATTCGGGTCTAATCGCGAAGCTTCCATATACGACCGGTGTGCTTCGGTATGATTAAAGGCGTAGGTTAAATTTAATCCCTGGTTAAAAAATACCTGGGCTTCCTTTTTATTTGAACTGATAGTAAAAGAGTGATTTCCTAAGTTGTCGAACAAAGGAGCGATCTGTTGGGTGGTATCAATATCGTCTAATAAAAAATTAGTAGGTGTACATTTAATACTGCCCAATGCAACTTTTGGAGCTGATCGTGCTAGTTTAACCTTGTTTTTTTTAGTGATAACAAAAATGGTGATTAGCAATATCAAAGGGATTATTAGAAGATTTAGTTTTGATTTCATAATTGTAGAATTTATGATTATTTGTTTTGTTTAATAAGGACTATCGATTTGAACAAAGGACAATGAAAATTGTGCTTTTTGATTTATTCATTTAAATCATCACTTCGCTCACTTGAATTGTGGGCTCAATATTGGTGAAGTTGGGTAAGTCGGCCATGATCTCTTCCGCATTGGGACCAAAAGAATTTTCGAATGACTCCATTGAATTAAAATAAAGATTACCCATTGCTACATGAGGAGCGGCCGAACCCGGTGCTCCACCTCCAAGACCTTTTTCCACTGTTGCCCCTACAATCGCATCACCTAATAATCTGCTAACCATAGGCACATGTGTATTGCAATAATAATCCATGTTAAATATTTTGCCATCTCCGGCCGGGTACAGCACACTTACTTTAATCGTTCCTTTTTGCATCATATATTTATTAAAAATTTCCAACTTGTAAGGTCCTAAGAATATGCCTTTTTGGATAATGAATTCCGGTCTTCAGTATTATTTACAGACCAACTTGAATCACATGCGTAAAGTATTCAAGAAATCGCTTGTAGATTGAAATGGAATTTTAAAACAAAGCCATTCAAGCGAGTATGTATTTTATGATAAACACATACGCTATAATTAATTCCCGCTGTAAGATAGCTTTTTTGAATTAACCTCTAAAATGCTTACATAAAAATAATGATAATTATTCCCCGGAATGGGTTATAGAGGCTCGGCTATACTGAGTTTGATACTAAAAAAGCCTACTCGCTTATAGCGAGTAGGCTTTTAAAACTCTTACTAAAACAACTAGATTAAACTAGCCTTACATCTGTTGCGTTCAAACCTTTTTCACTTTCCTCAATATCGTAGCTTACTTTATCGCCTTCAGTTATTTGATCTACCAGATCGTTCTTGTGGACAAAGACATCTTTACTACCGTCATCGGGTGTAATGAATCCAAATCCTTTTGCATTGTTGAAAAATTTTACTGTACCGTTACTCATAATTGTAATATTAGTGAATTGCAAATGTAATAATTAATCTATGATTCAAACACAATTTAAAGTTGCTTTTAATACTTTTAACTTTTTAACCCAAATTAATACTTCCGTTTTCTGGAATTTGACCGATTGCGGTTCCAGTTTTTATTCCCTCCCCCCTCTTTGTCTTTTTTGTATTTCGAACGGTATTTGTTCCGGGGTGGCGCCTGTTTGCTTTTAGGTGTTGCATCCTGGCTTCCTTCGGTAAAAGGATGATCCTTTACCACTTGTATTTTTTGTTTTATCAGTTTTTCAATATCCCGCAAAAAAGCCTGTTCTTCGGCATTGCAAAAAGAAATGGCAATACCACTTGCATCTGCCCTACCTGTGCGGCCTATCCGATGTACATAAGACTCGGGTATGTTTGGCAGATCAAAATTGATGACCAATGATAAATGGTCAATATCAATACCACGAGCTGCAATATCCGTTGCAACCAACACATGAATTTTCCCATCTTTAAAACTACCCAATGCTTTTTGCCTGGAATTTTGCGATTTATTACCATGGATAGCCGCTGCACTAATGCCTGCCTTTAATAACCATCTCACAATCTTATCTGCACCGTATTTTGTTCGCGAGAAAACCAGCACAGAATAATACGATTGCACTTTCAACAGGTGAATCAAAAGTTTTGGCTTGCTGGGTTTATTAACAAAATAAACAGTTTGGCCTACCTTTTCGGCTGTTGTTTGTTTTGGGCTAACCGTTACCTTTTTGGGGTGATGCCCCAATATTTTATGCGAAAGTTCAACTATTTCAGGCGCCATAGTAGCCGAAAAGAAAAGCGATTGCCGCTTTTGGGGGAGTTTGGCGATAATCTTTTTAATATCGTGAATAAACCCCATATCGAGCATCCTATCTGCTTCATCCAATACAAAGTACTCAACATCTTTTAATGAGACAAACCCCTGGTTTATCAAGTCTAATAAACGGCCAGGAGTGGCTACCAAAACATCCACTCCCCTGCGCAGCGCATTGGTTTGCGAACCTTGTTTAACCCCTCCAAAAATAACCGTATTGTTTAATCCAGTATATTTTCCATAAGTCGTAAAGCTTTCCCCAATTTGTATAGCCAACTCGCGAGTCGGTGTAACGATTAGTGCTTTAATTTTGCGTTTTCCAACTTTGCCAGCATTTTTATTATAAATATGCTGCAATATTGGTACGGCGAAAGCCGCTGTTTTTCCTGTGCCTGTCTGTGCACAACCCAACAGGTCATTTCCTTCCAATAAAATTGGTATGGATTGAACTTGTATAGGTGTTGGGTCTGTATATCCTTCATCTTGCAATGCTTCGAGGATAACATCTATAATTCCTGTTTCTTTAAAAGTCATGTTTATTTTTAAGGCGGCTAAAGTAATGGAATTTGACAATCCAAAAGGACTATGGTACTAACATGGCATTTTAACAGCAATTCCCGCCCTGTTGAATGGGCGGACATTTTACTGAACCAAAACTGCAATAAACACAGCAATCTCCTTTTTTGGGTTTCAAAATGGTTTTGCAATTTTCACAATCGTAGAAGAATTGGCAAGAATCAGTTGGCATTACTTCTTCTTTTGTATGCCCGCACTCGGGGCAGGTAATCATTGTTTTCAATTCTATTTTATTCACTATTCATTTTTTTAAATCAATGATAACAAATATCCCGCAATTGCACCGCCCAAAACAATAAATGCACTATTCACTTTTTTAAATACAAAAACCGTGATCAAACTGGCCAGGGCTATTAAAATCGTTCTCCAATCAGTCAGAGTTTCCTTTCCCATATTTACTGCAACCGCAACTATTAATGCAACAGCCGCAACATTTACAGCATCTAAAAATGCTCCAAAAGTTTTAGATTTTCTAAGCTTGGGCAATAAAGGGTTTAAAATTAAAACAAATAAAAACGAGGGGAGAAAAATCCCTATGGTCGCTGCCATTGCTCCTGAAATCCCGTTCATTTGCCACCCGATAAAAGTGGCAGTTGACAACACCGGTCCCGGAGTAATCTGCCCCACAGCAACCGCATCAATTAATACCTGCCTGGTCAGCCAGCCATTTGCAACCAATTCAGAATCAAGAAAGGCGAAAAGAACGTATCCACTCCCGTACAAAACAGCACCCACCTTTAAGAAAGTCAGGAATATTTTTAAACTTCCGATTTTTATAGGGTCGGTTGCCTGAAATAAGAGCAGGGGAATAAACGTGTTTAACGTTGATTTATTTTTTTAATAAAGTAGATAATCAACCCTACAAAACCGCAACCAAAAAGTGCAATTATCTCGTTAACACCCAATAAACTTACAATTAAAGTCGCTATTCCCAATATCGCAAGTTCAATATTTTTTGTTGCTTTTTTTCCTAAACGGTATGCTGCCATTACAATAATTGCTATTACCGCCGGCTTTATTCCGTAAATAAAGGGCTCTACTTTAGGTAATTGGCCATATTGTTGGTAAAGCCAGGCGAAAATTGAAGTGATAACAACTGCCGGAAAAATAAAACTAAAACCCGCTACAATTAATCCTTTCCATCCTGCTCTTTCGTAGCCAACGTGCATGGTCATTTCGGTTGAATTCGGTCCCGGAATTAGATTTGTTGCACCAACCAGGTCCAAAAAGTGTTCCTGTGTCATCCACTTTCTTTTCTTCACCACTTCATCGTCCATCATGGCGATATGCGCTGCCGGGCCACCAAAGGCGATACTCCCCAGTTTAAAGAATAGCTTCGCAATTTCCTTTAGTTCACTTTTTGGTTTCATCTAAATCATTTACGCCTAATATATTTCTTTTAGATAGTGCCTGCAAGAAAACGCCAATTTCTTCGCCTGCCTGCCGGTCATGCAGGTTGTGATCGCCTTGAAATACAGTCATTTACATAAGTAATTCCGATAGCTATCGGTATCACACGCCTCAATCTTGGCATCTTCTTATCAGTCACACCAAAATACACTAGTTTTCTTGCAGAGACTAGATAGAAATTAAAAATTTATGCTATAAAAATGGCTAGTAAATAAACACCAAGCCAAAAAAGAAAGTCTTTTATATATCTGATTTTATTATAAAAAAAGTATTAATCCTAGGTAGAACCCGGAACCTATTCAATTTTTTCGAAAGAAGTAACAATCCCTTTAATTAATGACGAGCTAAATCCATTGTGTTCCATTTCATTTAACCCAACAATTGTACATCCTTTGGGAGTAGTCACTTTATCAATTTCGAATTCCGGATGTTTTTTTCTTTTGATCAATAACTCAGATGCCCCTTTAACCGTTTGGTTAACTATAGCACTGGCTGTTTTAGCATCAAAACCTATTTCAATCCCCCCTTGTATCATTGCCCTAATAAACCGCAAAACATAGGCAATTCCACATGCACCAAGTATGGTAGCGGCTTCCATCAGGTCTTCCTCGATCACAATAGTTGAACCAATTGAATCGAAAATGTATTTTACAGTTTCGTTTTGATCATGGCCCGTAGAATTTGAACAAATGCAAGTTAGCGATTCGCCGACATCCGCGGCGGTATTGGGCATTGCCCTGAAAAGGGGTACCGGGGACTCTATTGTCTTTTGGATTTGCTCCATTGAAACACCGGTTGCCATTGACACCAGGACATGCCGTTTCGGATCAAAATACTGCTTTATCCCTTGTAGTACTTCTAAAATATTATAGGGTTTTAAAGCCACCAATATGATATCTGACTCCCTTACTGCCAATCCATTGTCTGAGGTCATTTTTACCCCGGAGTTTTTAACCGCTTTTAAGGTTTCCAAATTTCTTTTTGTTACAATTATATGGGATGCAGAAAAAGTTTTCTTAGCCAATAATCCATTTAAAATAGATAATCCCAGGTTACCACATCCGATGATTGCAATTCTCTTTTTTTTCATTTTTATATATTCCATTTACACTATCGTACAAGTTTAACAACCTATAGCTTTAATTTGTATTAGCCAAACGCTAATTTAATCAGGGTTTGTGAAATTTGATCAAAAATTTATATTAGCTAATAATAATTGTTGCCTTACGATATTGCATAACCACAAATGTGCATATTGCGGTACTATACCTTGGCTTTTATAGCGCCTGATAAGGATTCCCTATCAGCTTAAATTTTGACCAGTTGGCGCTAACATCATCATTATTAAGGTTTACGATTTGATTATTCATGCTAATGATTAATTGGTTTATGTTGCAAATTTCAGAATTAGCCATGCATTTTAAAAAGATGTTTGTTATTACTGCCAATGGCTTTATCTGTACCGAATCCCAGGTGCCAATAAAAGCACAACAGCGTCCTTCCATTACCCATTGCAATCCAAATGGAAGGGAAAATTCCTTATCATGTTTCAAGCTGCTACAGGATAATGAAATCATATTTCCAATGGGGATTTTTTGTTCAAACTTTTCAATATGCTTCCATCTAAACCCACGGTATCCAGACCATCCCCGGCTTCGGCCATGCCCGACATAAATAGCCAAGGAACAACCGCTGCTTAATTTCTTTGCCAACTCAAGCCGGGTAGTTGTATCGGCTAAATATTTAAACACCTCCTTTTCCTTATACCTCTTTTCCAATAAATGGCGATAAATTTTTTCGCCCCATTTTATATAAAATGGTTTCATCATTCCAAGTACTTCCACTTTATTAAAATTTTCTTTTGGGTACGTTTTTAATGCGTTAATCCAGTTGGAAATGTCTTTATGGATTTTGTAAAATACCAGGGATACCACCAGGTTTCCTGAACAAATTTCAGGAAACTGAGATGGGTTTCTTTTACCATACTTAACAAATATGATTACACACCCCCTGTATATTCCATTTCGCTGGGTAATTGAAATTATTTGTTTTTTGGTTACAGGGGGTGTTTTCCGGGATAGCCAATTATCAAAAGTTAAATGTTCCGATAAATGTTTTTCAAATTTTCCTTTTATCGGAAATGATGAAATAATGGTTGTCATGTGCTGTTTTTACAACCTATGAATTAAAAACAAATTGTTGGTACGGATCCCAGGCATCGGCATTTAAATTAACTACGGCACCGGTTGAATCCGTTACTGTTAATTGGGTCCGGGTGAACCATTGCATCATTATTTGACCTTGTTGTTCGGGGTTAAAGGTGCTAAAATCGCCATTTGCAGCCTCAAGTGTAGTTTCCCCTCCCACTCCCAGGTCACAGCCAAGATTCCGGGTATTTACTGTGCCTCCACTATAATCATTTTCAATATCCAACGAATCAGCTTCAGCTACTGCATTTATATCATATCCATAATTATATCCGCCAGTTGCACAGTCCCCGCCAGCACTTTGAGCCAAAATTGCTTCAGCCATATAAATCCCCCCAATTTCTTTATGCTGCCATACATGGGTTAATTCATGAATAAGTGTAGGCCTGTCTAAATTATTATCAGATGGGTCGAAGTTTATTAAATTACCAGTAACAAAAGCACGTGAATCCGGATTTCCGGTAAAATAATCCTGTATGCCAAAAATAATTTGATTGAGGGCATCTTCATTCGATAAAAATACCAGGTCATAATCAAGGCTGTTTCCGAAAACCAACTGCGCATCGGCTATTTCTTCGGGCCGTAATGATCTGTAAGTGCCCAATAAGTTAAGCAATCCGGCAACTATATCGGCAAGAGCCGCAGCACCAAGCCTTAGGGATGCTTCAAGAATATCTATTACCGCATTGCCAATTTCCAATAAAACCTCCAGTACTTCGTCCATAAATTCTGCGGCTGTATCTACGATAGTAGCTTGCAATAAATCATCGAGGGTTTGACCGATATCCTGCATAGCCTGTAAAAAAGTATTTAAAGCATTTCTGGGGTCCTGTGCAATTTCAACCAGCATTTCACCAATGGTTACGCCAACATCGAGTGCAGCGCGTAATATTTCGCCGGTTATTTCTATAGCCTGATCAACAGCCCATCCAATAAATCCGGCAATTGCCATTCCGGCATCGAGCAAGCCACGGGTAAAATCGAAAATAAACTGCACACCACTGGTTGTTAAAAAATTATATGCGTAATAAATAGAATTCCCAATGGTTGCAGTGGCTTCCCCAATAGCCCTCCATATTACAGTGCCTGCATCCAGAGCCCATTCGTAAATGGTAAGCAATCTTTCCCCGATCGACTCCCATGCAGTAATTATCGCTTCGAATACCATGCTCGTTTGATCTGCCATCCAATCTAACGCTTCTAATAAGCTAGCTTCTGCATATCGCAGTGCAAGCAAAGTCCGCCTCCATAATTCACTGGTAGCATTTTCGATTTGTGTGAGTACAAAATCGAAAATATCACCGATAGGTCCTAAATTCTCGATAATTCCATTGATAAACCTACGCAATACAAAGTAAGATTCTGAAACTACCGTTGCCAATAGATCTGCAATTGCAAAACCAACTGCAAAGGCTGCTTCAACAAACCTTGAAACCGCATTATATGCCCACCTGAACGTTGCTCCAACAAACTCAATAAGCTCCCGGCCTGCCTCAATTAAGGCTGCTAACAAATCGGCAATTTTATCGGCAGCCCAGGCTACTACTTCTTCAAATATTTCTACGAGAGCTGCACCTACACTTGTAGCCGCATCAAGAATTGCATCAACGGCCTCCAGAATTGCATCCACCCCGTCTTCAAGGGTATCAACCAACCATTCTGCTGCATCGCCTAAAGCATCTACAATTACATCGGCCGAACCGGAGGCTTTAATATTATGTTTTCTCAACACCTGTCCGGCATGTTGTAACCAAACCCCTATATCGGGCATGGTTCCCCCTGATGATAAAAAATCACCCATGTAAGCCCGGGCATCTTTTTTTGTAAGCCCCGAGATATTTTGAATTACAAACAAACTACCTGCCCGGCCTGTTTCGTCAATAATGGCAGTAAGCATCATTTTCCGGGAAGGGGAACTTAATTTTATCCCTGCTTCGAATAATGGTGTTGCCTCTTCGATGAATTGTTCTTTTGTTTTTTGGGTGCTGATCAGGCCTTTGGTATAATCGTAAACAGCTTGTTTGGAGTTTGAATCAGCTTCTTTCAGATAATTACCAATATCATTTATAGGCAACTTCTGTTTTCGGAGTTGTTTGCCAATTTTTTTGGAATCTTTAACAGAAAAATCTACATAGTACTTTGGTTTTTTTGAGGTTTTCATGACATTATTGGTTTTTAATTTAACAATACTTTCAAAGTTTGATCTAAAAACATTGCTAGTACACTCTTTGTGGTTAGCAATAATAATTAGCCATTGTTAAATTAAACCTCGTTTTGTTGGATAACCAATCGCGATAAAAATATATAAATTGATACTTAACAGAAGTAGGAGATTCCCTAAATTTGAAAAAGCATTAGCTCTAACGACTTAATTTAACAGCAATTGAAAGGGTTTGGCAGACCCCATTGAAAGTCTTAACCTGCATTATTCATAAAAATGGGTTCACGTTCGCGCATTGCGGCTTGATTATTTGAAAGCCTGCCGGCCGACCAGGCAGGAACGAAGTTTCAACGAATTTCTCACGAAACCTATTTTTCGGCTTTCTTCAGGGTGAACAGTCAATTGCTCTGGTAAGATTTACACCTACTGGAATAGTATCACCTTGTGGCACACTAACGGTTTGGCTAAACTACGTTTTTAATGGCGTTTAATTTGCTATGGATGGTAGTTTTGATATATATTTTGAGACCTTTTCTGATTTGCTTTGAGGAACAAAAAGTATGTCCCAATACTCATCTTTTTTTGCTGGATAAAGTTTTTCATTATTTAAAACAAATGCGCTATAATTATGATTATTAAAAAAATCCAGCATTTGTATTCTGCTTTCTCTGCGAGCTTCAACTAATAATATGGGCTTAAACTTTAAGATTACTGGCTCTAGTTCAGGTACAACTATTGTTTCATAGCCTTCAATATCAATCTTTACGAAATCCAATCTGTCCAGATCGTGAAATAGTTCGCTTCCCTTTTTCATTTCTGCGTCAAATTCAACCTCTGCACTATTGTTACTTGCAAAGTTTTGGTCCAATATAAAATTAGAACCACTAGCTATAAACCCTTTTTGTTTCAAAGTGTCATTTCCTAATTTAATTTCCTTGCCTTCTGCCCCTAAAGCATAGGGTAAAATTACCACATTTTTGAGGTTCTTTGTATTTGATTTCAATACAGATAGTATAGGCTTTATCGGCTCCACAGCATATACTTTGCCACCATTTCCGGACAATTTAGACAAAAGAACTGTAATGTATCCTAAATTGGCCCCAATATCTATACAAACATCTCCTTTACTGACTATTTTATCCAGAAAGTATGGATAGTCATAAAGCCTATTTTTTTTCAACAATCCCATTTTAAAGGACACAAAATATAATTTGCTTAATGCTTTCAAATAATATTCAAATGGTAAAAATTTGAATAATACTCTTCTCACAAAATTTCCCTTTCTTTTCATTGTTATTAATTTACCGCCAACGCGTTGAATATGTAGCGTTTGTCATTTTGGAACGCATCATTTTCAGCTTATGACTAATTTTAGTTATTGCTAAATTCTTCATTTTTAGCACATCTGCCAAATACCGTATAATTGTTGTTGAACTAAATACGCTTTGGCGGATAGTTTATTAATCTGTTTAATTCTCGCAAATATAGCGTATAATCAAAGATCAACCAGTCTGTTTTAAAAAAAGGAATACTACCGACCTACAATCATCCTATTTACAGTTTACCTACCGATTTAGGCAGGCATTCAACCTGTTTATTACCGTGGTTGATTCTTGGCATACTATGAGTAGTAGTCGACTGCGGAAGTATAAGTTTTCAATTTGCCACTAAATTTTATGTGGGCTACAATGCTCATATTTACTACCATTTCGGCTATTATTTTTATACTGTGTGTGGCAACTGGCTTTTAATTATTCAGTTTTTCAAATTCAAATGGTATTTCCATTTCTCCGCCAGAAACCATTGCATTTATTCTATTTCCGTTTCTCCAATATTTAATTTTATTCGGAAATTCAATTTCGTTATTTTCACAAGTAAATTCGTTTTCGTTATGACTGATTCCATTAAAAGTAATTGATTCAGATTCTTCAGGAACTTTTACAGTCAAATTCCATTTTCCGTTTACTTTAGTTAATCGGATTTTTTCTTGTTTAATTGTATCTCCATTTTGCATTGTAAAACCAATTCCAGAATATTCTGTTTCCTTAATTTTATTCCAGTTTTCGAAAGTTTCTTTTCCTTCTTCTTCGTTTAATCTTTTCCATTTCCCTAATAACCAATCAAAATTTTCGGGTTTTTCAATCGTAGTTGTCGATTTTATCTCTGCTTTTTGTTTTTCCTTTTTTGTTTGATTACAAGATATAATCAAAATTCCAATTAATAGTATCAATATTTTTTTCATAATGTTTGGTTTTTGCTTGTGGCCAACGGCTGGTATAAGAATAGTAGCCGATTGTAGTCGTTGAAAATTTCAGTTTATACTAATTTTATTCGGAATACATACAGTTAAATCTCGCATAATTTAGGCTATTATTTTTATACATTGTTATGGGCTTTCAGTACAACTGAAAATAATTCGGTTTCAATTCCCTTCCCCTTTAAATTATGTCGACCAACAGATTTAATTTCGAATCCCTTCAATGGAATTTCATTGTTAATTAGTGAGTAGGTAATTAATAAATCATGATGTAACACATTGCACATACCTTGTACTCTGGAAGAAGTATTAATTACGTCTCCATGATAGGCGATGTCTCTTTTAATGAAACCAATTTCAGCAGCGGTTACTTCTCCAGAATTACATCCAGCTTTAAACTCTGGAATAATGCCGTATTTATTCAGAAAATGCTCGGATTTAATTTGAAGTGCCTTTTCAAAAGCAAAAAACATGCCTAGTATATTATAGTTGTGCTGTGCAACGGATGACTCCCAAGTTAGCACAATCTCATCTCCTACATATTGATAGATTTCAGCCTCAAACTTGTGAACTAAATAATTTAATTCTCTGAAACAATCCCGAATTAGTTCGCTGTATAAAGCATTTCCCAACTTCTCCGCATGTTGAACAGATGATCTTAAGTCCAGAAACATAAAAGCCCTGTTTTCTACAACTGGTGTTCTGTATTTGCCAGTTAGAAAACGAATTATGTTATAGTCACCCATAACCTCTATTGATTGTAATATAAAATTCAATAATAAGATTTGGAAAACGAAAATGAGCAGAATCACTAAAACTAGTGCCATCATGCCATCACCCATACCTACGGAAATCCTCTCTTCTCCAGTATAACTTTCAAAGATTTTCATTATGAAATTCATTAGAAAAGCCGCTAACATGAATCCCCCAAGAAATATCCCTGAGTTGATTAAAATGCTTTTCCCAAATCCAAATCTTTCAATACGAAGCTTGCGAGAAAGCTTCGAAACTAAAATAAAGAATGATCCAAATAATAACCCAAATAAGGTTCCATCAATGTACTGTTTTGGAGATAACCATTTGATCGTCATCACATTTTCAAAATTTGGATCTAATCCTGAAACTGTTACAAAAACTTTAACGGAGTTGATTAAAATGAAATTAAGCAAGACAAGGATTATTACCCAATATAGGATAATGAACAAATATGAAAGGTATCTTCTTTGGGAAGTATTCATTTAAATAAATTAGATTTTTCTCACCACTTATTATTATGTGCTATACTATTTAACTCTGGTGAAATACTTTCTGCTATTCACATTTTAATTGGTTTCCATTTTTTATGATTGCCCATAACGTTACGGCTAAAAAGCGTTGCCATCCCGTAGGGTGGTTATGATTTTTTAGCCATTGTTGTGTAAAGTTTTACATTTTAATGATTTTAAACTCGACCCGTCTATTGAGTTGCCTGCCTTCATATGTTTCGTTAGAATCAATAGGTTGGGTTTCTCCATAACCAACAACAATGAGCCTTGTTTTCTCTATCCCTTTATCCTGTAGATATTTTGAGACCGAATTTGCTCTGTTCTTGGATAGCTTCAAGTTAGAATCATCATTTCCCACATTATCGGTATGTCCAACAATTTCAATTTCAATATTTGTATTTCGTTGTAGGTAGTCTGCCAATAGGTTGAGTTGATCAAAAGATTCATCCTTTAGTTCACTTTTAGCTGTTTCGAAAAATATT
>Ga0164313_10000609_pt1 | contig 29506 bp, 19 predicted proteins | sample GuaBasSedimGuay4_FD_113735 | JGI IMG/M metagenome (GOLD analysis project Ga0164313, IMG submission 113735) | Subseafloor sediment microbial communities from Guaymas Basin, Gulf of California, Mexico - Guay4, Core 4569-4, 0-3 cm | ecosystem: Environmental > Aquatic > Marine > Hydrothermal vents... | reverse complement strand
GGGTCGTGCAGCAGCGCCGCCGACAGGCCGATGCGTTGGCGGTAGCCCTTGCTGCACTGCTGCACGCGCTTGCCCAGCACCTCGGTGATGGTGCACTGCTCGGCGACCCAGTCCAGGCGCTCACGCAACCGCGCACCGGAGAGCCCGCGCAGGCGCCCCACGAAGCGCAGGTACTTGTCGACGCGCATGCCTTCGTAGAGCGCGTTGTGTTCGGTCAGGTAGCCCAGCTTGCGGCGCACGGCCAAGGGGTCGGCCACCACATCATGTCCGGCCACGCGTAGGCTGCCGCTGGTGGGCGGCAGCCAGGTGCACATCATCTTGAGCAGCGTGCTCTTGCCCGCGCCGTTGGGCCCCAGGAAGCCCACGATCTCGCCTTCAGCGATGGAGAACGACACGCCGTCCACAGCGGTGAACGAGCCGTAGCGCTTGGTGACGTCATCGACGACGATCATCGCAGACCTCGGGTGGCGGGAGCTTGGCGGGGATTATAGGCAGCCCGGACCCCGTGACACGACGGTCCCCTGGGAGCGCGGGCGCGCCCTCGTTCAACGGGTCGCCGGACGTCTCAGCCTCCCGCTTCGGCGGCGCCGGCGGTCTCCTCGGCAACGGGCGTCACGCTCGGCGGGTCGTCGGCGCTCGGCGGCGGGGCGCTGGACGCCGCCGGCTCGGGCAGGGGCTCGAGGAAGTCCGCGAGGCGCTTGGACAGGGCGTCGGCCGACCAGGACGTGACGGCATAGGTCCACGGTCCGTGGCGCGCGTTGAGCTCATCCACGCGAGCGCTCAGCGCGTCGAGCCCGGGCCGCCGGGCCGAGAAGGACAGACGCACCCAGGCGCCCTGTCCGTCGTCGCGCGGGGCCGCCTGCACTTCGGCCACCAGGCCGTCCTGAGCGACGAAGCGCAGCGTCGACCAGCGGCGCTCGGCGGCGGCCTGCTCGGCGTCCGCCACGGACTCCAGGTCGAGCCAGGCCAGGGCGCCTGCCACCGCGCTGCCCGGCGCGCTGGACGCGGGCTCGCGGCCGGGGGGGAGCTGCTCGAGGCTCCAGGCGCCGTCGTCCGAGCGCACCAGGGACCAGGGCTCGTCGTCGACAGGCTCGGCCTCCACCCGCGCCATGCCGTCCGCGGGCAGGCGCAGCAGCTCGGTCTGCACCCAGCCGCTGAGGGCCCGGGGTGGGGCCAGGCGTCCCCTGACCTGCCAGGCCTGATGCTCGTGAGTCCGCCGCACGAACAGGCCGTCCTGGCCCTTGCTGCGCCCCAGCACCACGTCGGCCAGCGGCGTGCCGGCGGCGTCGGACACACGCAGGCCCAGCGACGTGGCGCCCGGGTGCGTGGGGTCCTCGAGCTGCAGGGCGGCGTGCTTCGCAGGCTGCGAGGTCATGGGCCGGGCGTCCTTCAGACCCGCCAGCCCCAGCAGCGTGGACGCCACCTGGGTGCTGTCGGCGGGGTAGCCGCCCCAGGTCTCCAGGCCCCATCCGTCGGCGCTCTTTGTCAGCCGCAGGGACTCACCCGTCACCAGCAGCTCGATCGAGACCACCTCGTCCAGCGCGGCCTGCAGCCCGGGCAGCCAGGGCCCCTCGGTGTCGGCGCCCTGACCGCTCGCGTCCGTGTGCGGCCGGACGACGAACCACGCCGCCAGCACGAGCCCCGTCAGCAGCACCAACCGCAGCAGCCCCTTGCTCGTCATCGCAGCGACCCTCTCGACGTCATCACAGGTTCCGTGCCCGCCCGCGCGCCCAACGCGCTCCCAGGGCCAGCAACAGCAGCACCAGCGGCACGCCCAAGGTGTTGGCGAACATGAGCGTGTTCTGCAGCTGCTCGATCTCCTTGCCGAGCTCGTGCTTCACGGCGCGCAGCTTCTTGCGCGTCTCCACGCGCGACTCCTGGAAGCGCTCGATCTCCGCGGCTTGCGCGGGCGTGAGCACCAACGAGGCCGTCTCCTCGCGCTGGGACTGCAGCTCGTTGATGCGGCGCTCGGTGTCGCGCAGCTCCTGCTGCAGGCGCTGCTCCTCCGCCAGGTAGCGCTGCTCGGCCTCGCGCCGGAGCTGCTCGATGCGCACGAAGGGGCGGTCGGAGCGGCCGCGGCCGCGCACCTCCAGCAGGTCCGTGCTGCCCGCCAGCGAGTCCACGGCGTTGAGCAGGAAGTCGCCGTTGCTGGCCACGGGCACGGGCAGCCGCGAGCCGAAGAAGTTCTGGAACTGCACCCACCAGCGGTCGGCACCCAGGTCCACGTCGGCCACGATGATCACGTGCAGCGGCGCCACGGACGCGGCCAGGTGCTCGGGCGGACGCGCGGGCGGGCCCTCGCTGCCCGCCTCCGCCGCTGCGTCGGGCGGGCCGTCGGGGAAGGCGCTCAAGACCTCGCCCGTGACGCGCGCGGCCAAGGTGTAGCGCTGGCCGGCCGGTGCGAAGGACGCCAGCAGGTCCTTGGGCTGGGGGAAGAATTGCACCGCGCTGGTCTCCAGCTCGGCCGCTTCCTCGGTGGAGCGGATCAGCGGGGTGAAGCGCGTGCTGGCCCCATCCAGGGGTTCGAGCATGCCGGCCGACGCGACGCGCACAGCACCCAGACCCGACGTGACCGGATCCTGCTGATCCAGGCAATCGCCGGTCAGCTCGAGCCAGACCACGTAGGGCGTGCGCTCGGGCCGGGCCTGGGAGCCCGCCTGTACGTACATGGCCGCGGCCCGGTCGCCCAGCAGACGCGCGGGGTCGTAGCCCACGCCCCAGGCCTCCAGCAGCGGCGCGAGGTCGCTGGCGCGCGGCGTACCCATGCCCGCCAGGGGGTTACCGGGATCAGCCGGCGGCCGGTCGTCCTCGCAGTGCGGGTCCACCAGCACCAGCGCCCGGCCGCCGCCCAGCACGAACTGATCGATGGCGTACAGGCTGCCCTGGCTCAGGTCCTTGGGGTGCACCACCAGCAGCACGTCGGTGCCCGCGGGCACGGCGCTCGCGTCGGCCGCCAGCAGCTCCACCTCGTAGGCCTGGCGCAGCTGCTCCAGCAGGTACCAGCCGGTGGCCGGCGGCGGCGCGCCCGGGTAGGTCGGCGGCGGCCCGGCGACGATGGGCAACGCGGACAAAATGGCCAGCCGGGCCTTCTCCGGGTGACTGAGGTCGTGCACGAAGCGCGACAGCTCGTACTCCAGGAAGGCCTCCTGGTTGGGGTCGAAGAAGGGGATCACATGGCTGACATCGGTGGCGTTGGTGGCCACCAGGCCGAAGTAGAACAGGTCGCCCGCGGCGGACACGGAGACACCCTGCACGCCGGAGGCCACGGCCTCGTCCTCCTCCACGCTGAATGAGGCCGGGTCCACCACGCGCAGCTCCAGAGCGCCACCCGAGGCCAGCACGTACTCCTGCAGCAGCTCCTCGACCCGGATGGCGTAGCCGCTGATCTCGGGCACCTCTTCGGTCAGGCTGCGCGAGAAGTAGAAGCTGAGCCGGATGGGCTCGTCGATGTCCGCCAGGATGTTGCGCGTGCCCTGGCTGAGGGTGAACAGCTGGTCCTCGGTGAGGTCGAGCCGGACGCGCTTGAGCAGGGCCCCGCCCACGGCGTTGAGCGCCACGAACAGCACCACCGCCACACCCAGGCCCACGCTACCGATGTGTCTCTTGTCCATGTCCCGCGCTCCTCAGCGAGCCTTGCTGCGATCGATGATGACGACGTTGGCGAACATGCCCAGGGCCATGAACGACAAGAAGAACAGCACGTCACGCGCGTCCACCACGCCGCGCACGATGGCGTCGAAGCGGTTCATGAAGCTGAGCGACGTGATCAGGTCCAGCAGGGCCGCCGGCGCCAGGCCCGACAGGTAGCCGATCACGACGCGCGTTCCGCACAGCGTGAACACGAGGCAGACCATCACGCTCAACACGAAAGCGATGACCTGGTTGTCGGTCAGGGCCGAGAAGCACGCGCACAGTGAGAGGTACGCACCCGCCATGAGCAGGGCGCCCAGGTAGCTGGCCACGATGACGCCGTTGTCCGGCTGCCCGAGGTAGTTGACCGTGACCCACAGCGGCACGGTGGCTGCCAGGGCCACGCCCGTGAAGGCCCAGGCCGCCAGGAACTTGCCCAGCACCGCCTGCGCGGTCGAGACGGGCAGGGTCATGAGCATCTCGATCGTGCCCGAGCGGCGTTCCTCGGCCCACAGCCGCATGCCGATGGCGGGGATCAGCACCATGTACAGGATGGGCAGGCTGCGGAAGAGCGACACCATGTCGGCCTGCCCGCGCTGGAAGAAGCCGCCCATCTGGAAGCTGAAGATGCCGCACAGGACCAGGAACACCACCAGGAACACGAAGGCCACCGGCGTGGCGAAGTAGGCCCGCAGCTCGCGCTTGAAGAGGATCGCGGTCATGTTCATGCGCTCGGCTCCACCGGCGTGTGTGCCTGGGTGACGGGCTGCTCGGGGCCCAGGGTGAGCGCCCGGAAGACCTCGTCCAGGCCGTTGGCGGAGGGCACCATCTCCAGCAGCCCGGCCGGGCTCGCGTCGGCCCGGATGCGCCCCTCGGCGATGAGCACGGCGCGCGTGCAGACCGCGTCGACCTCCTCCAGGATGTGCGTGGACAGGATGATCACCTTGTCCTCGGCCATGCGCCGGATGAGCCCGCGCACCTCGTGCTTCTGGTTGGGATCGAGCCCGTCGGTGGGCTCGTCCAGGATCAACACGTCCGGGTCGTGCAGGATGGCCTGGGCCAGCCCCACGCGCCGCTTGAAGCCCTTGCTGAGGGTCTCGAAGCGCTGATCGAGCACGTCGAACAGGCTGGTGGCGGCGACGGCGGCGTCCACCCGGCGCCCGACCTCGGCTCCGGAGAAACCGCGCACGTGGGCCACGAAGGTCAGGAACCCGCGCGGCGTCATCTCGGCGTAGGACGGCGCGCCCTCCGGCAAATAGCCGATGCGACGCTTGACCTCGAGCGGGGCCTCGATCACGTCGAAGCCGCAGACCTGCGCCGTGCCCGAGCTGGGCGGCAAGAAGCCGGCGAGCATCTTCATGGTGGTGCTCTTGCCGGCGCCGTTGGGCCCCAGGAAGCCGAGCACCTCCCCGGCGTGCACCGTGAAGCTCACGTCGTCCACGGCGCGCAGCGCGCCGAACGACTTGCACAATCGATCGATCTTCACCTCGACGGACATGGGTCCGGGACCTCTCCCTTGGGACGTTCTCAGGGTTCACGACTTGCTGTGGGCCCTGACCTCGATCCGGGCCGCGACAACCGCCCGGAGGCGGATCACGGATGCGCCCACGCAAGGGCGCTCGCAAGTGTGGGATGGTAGTCACCGCGGGCGCCATGACAAGCCCAACGGGGGCCGTCGCGCCCGCGCACCCGAGCCTCACCCGGTCAAACCGGAGCCGCGCCCGATGGCGGACTCTGCCGCTGACATCGTCGTCATCGGCGGCGGCCTGCTTGGGCAGCGCGGGACGCGTTTGGGATATGATGCGAGGCTCCCGCGCAGGAGCGGGCGAGCCGTCTCGGGGGCAGGACATGGACGCCAATCGGCCGGCATGCGTCGAGGGCATGACGCTGGTCTTGGCAGCGCTGCTGCTGTCCGGGCCGGGCTGCTCCGCTCCCGGAGAGACGCCGCCCGCGGGCGGCCCCCCGGGCAGCACCTCTCCGGGGGCGGCCATCGGCACAGACCCGTTGCCCACGGCAGGGCCGGGCGCCCAGGTGCAGCGTCGCGACGCTGCGCCCCCCGCCGGTTGCGTGGCGGTGCGCGGGGTGGGCTTCGGCAGCGATGAGGCCCAGGCCCGCAGCCAGGCGCTGACCCTGGCCCATGACGAGGCCGCGCGCCGCCGGGGTACGGCGGTCAAGGCCTGGCTGTACGACGTCATGTCCAGCTCGGGCGACGAGCACTTCGAGGTCGGATCGGTGCAGTCGGCGCAGGTCTCCATCGCAGGCGCCACGCACCGCGTCGTCGACCTTCAGACCCAGCACGGCCGCGTGCGCGTGGAGCTCGAGCTGTACGTCCCGCGCGAGCAGATCGAGCCCGCTCGTGTGCTCGACGAACTCATGACGGCGCCCGCTCCCCTGCCTCGTCTGCGCGAATTCGCGACGCGCGCCGAGGGCCGCGGCGATGTGCCGGCGGCGCACCTGGCCTACCAGCGCATGTTCCAGCTGGAGACCCGGGCTGACGACCTGCTGCAGCTCGTGGCGCTCTACGAGGGTCAGGGCGAGCTGGAGTCGGCCATCTTGGTGCTGGACCGCTGGGCCAGTCAGGTGCAGCCGCGCGACCCCCGCCTGGACGCCCGTCGCACGACGCTGGCGGAGCGCCTGGCCGACCCCCACGCGGACGTGGCGGCCCTGCTCTCCAGCGCCGCGCGCATGCCGCCGGGCGCGCTCGCGCTACGGCCCGACCACGACCGCGCCAGCGTGCACGACGCGGTGCGCGTGCGCGGGGCCGTCGCGCGCGACCTGCCCCTGCTGTTGGTGTGGTTCGACGGGCAGTCCATCGGAGTCCTGGCCAGCTACGACAGCGCCGAGCTGGCCACGGGGCGCCTGGACGTCGACCTCGACTACTACGACCCCGAACTCGGCCGGGTGGACACCACGGAATTCGTGCCCGGCCCGGTGAGCCTGCTGGCCGTGGCCTGCAGCCCGCTCGCCATGCCACCCACGCCCATCGACCTGAGCGCCTGCGAGCGGGGCGACATGGCCCAGAGGCGGCGCCTGCGACAGTGCCTCGACACGCTTCAGGAGCTGCTGCGGCGCCCAGGCGCCCGGGCCCAGGTGCTGGGCTGGGACCAGATCGACGAATGAACACGCGCGCCGCGGGCCGACGAGGCCGCGGCGCGCGACGCGAGGGAACACCATGATGATGTCACGCCAATCGACGTGGGTTCTGCTGGCCCTGGCCCTGGCCCTCGGGGGCGCGTGCGGCGGCCCGGGGAGCGCCCGGCCCCGCCCCGCCCAGCGCGGCTCGCCCGAGACCAGCGAGCGCGCCCCGTCCCCGGCCGCCCTGGCGCTGCGGCCGGTGCAGATCGAGCTCGACGTGCCGGCTCTGCAGTGGACCCAGAGCAGCGCGCGCTCCGGCGGCGGACGCCGGGTGGCCCTGTTGGTGGCCGCCGACGAGTACGCCGAGAGCGCCTGGAACCTGCGCTTCGCCCGTCGCTCGGCCGACGAGCTGAAGCGCGTGCTGGTGGAGCGGCTCGGCTTCCGCGAGCAGGACGTGCAGCTGCTCTCGGGCGACGGCGTCTACCCACGCAACGTACAGGGCACGCTCGACGATCTGACCGCGGGCATGTCGGGCCCCGGCAACGTACTGCTCACGCTCTGGGTGGGACACGGCTTCGAGATCGGAGGGGAGCAGCGCCTGCTCACCTATCGCAGCGGCGCGTCCACCGTCGCGCAGGACGGCGGCTACAGCGACACCCTGCGCTATGACCAGCTCACGGGCTGGCTGTCCGACGCCTCCCGCGAGGTCTCGCGCAACGGCGGCTCCCTGGCCACGGCCATGATCCTCGACGCCTGTCGGGTCGAGACGCGCTCGGCCCCGCGCCGCATCAGCAACCACGTGTCGCGCGTGGACGTGGAGGCCTTCAGCGCGCCCCTGGGCCAGCCCGCACCGGACGCGTCCGCCGACTTCACCGCGCTGCTGACGCGCTCGCTCGACACGGCCCGTGGTCAGCGCGTGAGCCTGCTGCCCGCGCTGCGGGCCGGACGCGACAGCATCGCCGCGCGCAACCCGGACTCCAGCCCTGAGATCGCCAGCGGCGCGGCCGACATCACGCTGCTGGACCGGGCCAACCTCACGGTGACGGTGGAGGCCGTGGACGCCAGCAGCGACCCGCCCCGGCCCATCGCCGGCGCGCGCATCGAGCTCAACGGCCAGCTGGGCTCGGGCCGCGATGGCCGCGCCACGTTCAGCGGGCTGGCCGCCAGCAGCGAGGGCTACGATTTGCGCGTGCTGGCCGACGGCTACTTCTGGCGCACGGCCGAGCTGCAGCTGCCACCTGAGCGCTCGGGCGCAACGGTGCGCGTGGGCCTGCTGCCGGAGTTCGTAATCCTCACCGGCGTGGTCCAGCTGCCCGGGTCCGGCATGGCGGAGGTCAAGCTGCAGGGCGGCTTCCAGGACCTCATCGCCGAGCACCACAGCACCCGCGTGGTCGTCTCGCGCTCGGGGCGCTGGCAGCTGCAGGTGCCGCGCGAACGCGGGCGCCGCAGCCTGGTGGTGGCGCCCTCCGGCGGCGGCGAGGGCGGCGTCGTGCGCGAGTTCGACCTGGCGGATATGCACAGCACCACCCGCACCGCCGACGGCATGAGCGTGAGCGTGTTCGACTTCGGCTTCAGCACGCTCGACGCCGCCGCCGCCGAGGCCATCGTGGGCGGCGGCGCGCGGGCCGCGGCCGTGGGCAGCCTGACGCTCAACTTCGACCTGGCCTCGCTGGGCGCCGACGCCTTCGTGGACCGCAACGCCCAGGCCTTCTACGCCGAGATCGCCCCGCTGGTGGCGGACCAGAAGTACGGCCGGGCCCTGGCTGACATCGACTCGCTGATGCAGGCTGGCCGCGTGCGCACGGGCGCTCAAGCCGCCATGACCGAGCTGCGCCACGAGCTGGCCCTGGCCGACGCCGTCGAGCAGGCTGAGCACCTGCGCCAGCGCGGCGATGTCTCCGGGGCCATCGACGCCCTCTCCGCCTCGGGCGTCATGGGCGACCCGCGCGTGCTGACTGTGTATGGCGCGTGGCTGCTAGCGGACGCCGCCGAGTTGCACGGCCGGGGCGAGTACCAGCGCGCCGTCGGCCGTCTCGCGCAGGCCGACAGCTACGGCGAGGCCGCCGGATTCGACCGAGCGTCCATCCGCGCCCAGCTGCGCCAGGCCCACCGCGACTGGTTCGAGGCGCGCTTCGAGCAGGCCCTGGAGAACGACGACTGGGACGCGGCGGCGGTGGCGCTCAGCTCCGCCCGCGCGGTGCTCCCGCCGGAGGACAGCGCCGACATGGCCGCGCGCATGGACCGCGAGTCCATCCCCCGCGCCTGCCGCGAGGCCTACCGCGAGGCGATGGACGCCCTCGCCCGCGGCGACCTGGAGCGCGCCTGGGAGTCCTTCACCCTGGCCCTGGAGTCCGGCGCCAACCCGTACTACTGGGCCGAGATCACCAGCCAGAACCGGGCCGTGGGCGAGGACTTGTTCGCCAAGAACAACCGCATCGGCGCCGAGCGCTACCAAGCCGGCGACATGGTGGGCTCGTTCAACGCCTACCTGCGCGCGTGGGAGTACGACACGCTGGTCACCAGCCGCATCGAGCAGCTGCGGCAGGACCCGGCGGTGCGGCGCGCCGAGCCCGAGAGCGTGGCCGGCTTCCCACGTCGTGCCGGGGAGCGACGCTGGCGCGAGCAGTCGTCGCGCGCCCGCTCCGCCCTGGCCTCCGGGCGCCTGGACGACGCCGCGGAACTGCTGACGCAAGCCCACGCGATCGAGCACGCCGACGCCGCAGAGATCGACCGGCTGCTGCTCGAAGTGGAGGCCGCCCGCGCCAGTGAATCACGGCGCCTGGAAGCCCTGCTGGGTCAGGCGCACGAGGCCCTCGCGGCTCGCACACGCTGGGCCCGCCTGGATCAGGCCAGCGCCGAGGCCCTGGGCCGCAACCTGCACCTGATCTGGCCCGAGCTGGGGGACGCCTTCGCGTTCCGCCGGGTCGAACGTCACAGCGCAGGCGAGCAGGCCCACTGGATGGTCTCCTTCGAGCACCGGCCCACGGGCCTCGAGTTCATGCTGATCCCCGGAGGACGCGCGCAGATCGGCAGCCCCGACGGCGAGCGCGAGCGGCGGCTCGACGAGACGCTGCACGGCATGCTGCTCGAACCGTTCTTGATGGCCAGCACGGAGTGCACTCAGGACGCCTGGGCTCGTCTGGGCGCCCACGACCCCTCCAGCGCCCGCGGCGAGGGCCTGCCCGTACAGGGCATGACCTGGCGCGGGGCCCACGACTGGTGCAAGGCCGCAGGGCTGCAACTCCCCACCGAAGCGCAGTGGGAGTGGGCCTGCCGCGCCGGCACGAGCACACCCTTCTGGACCGGCCACGCCCTGAGCGCGGCGACCATCAGCCGCAGCTTCTCCCAGGGTCCGCTGCCCGCAGCCAGCCACCCGGCCAATGCCTTCGGGCTGCACGACATGCACGGCAACGTCTCGGAGTGGTGCGCCAATCCCTACGGCGGCTACAGCTCCATGAAGTGGAACAAGCTGGGGCGCACGCGCGACAACCGCGTCGCCCGGGGCGGTGGCTACAACGCCTCGCCCGACGACGCGCGCAGCGCACGCCGGGTGGAGCTGCCGCCCGAGTTCTCGCTCAAGAACCTGGGCTTCCGGCCGGTGTTCAAGCTGGTGGAGACGCCTTAGGTCGCCTTAGGTCGCCGCGGCTGCGGCGCGGACCTCGGCGCGCGACCTCGGCGCGGCTCGTGCCACGCCGGGCCCCAGCGATCGTTCTCCGAGGCGGACCTCAGCGCGACGTCAGCCGTCCGCTCCGGGCAGAGCCGCCAGCTCATCGGCCGTGGCCTGAGCCGCGTCGTCCAGGCCCAGGGCCCGCTCGGCCTCGCGGCGCCGAGCGAGCAGCCGTGCCAGCCCGTCCGCGTCCCCCAGGCTGCGAGCCAAGGCTACGGCGTGATCGGCCGCCACGCGCGTGCGCGGCCAACGCTCCAAGGTCGCCAGGGCGTCAGCCAGCGCCACCAGCACCCCGTACTCGCTGCCCGACAGGCCCAGGTCGGCGTAGATCAGCCGCGCCTGCTCCAGCGGCGTGATGGCCTCGGCCGCGCGGTCGAGCTGCAGCAACATCTGTCCCTCCATGGCGAGCCCCATGGCCCCGCCCCACCAGTCGCCCAACGGCAGCGCCAGATCACGGCACTCCCGCGCGGCGGCGAGGGCGGCCTCCAGATCTCGCGCGCCGGCGGCCGCGCGCGCCTTGCCGAAGGCCTGCTGGCCCGCGCGGAAGTCCCGCTTCTGATCGGTCGTAAAGCCCACGAAGGCGCTGGCATAGTCCGCAAAGATCGGGTGGCCGGTGGCGCGGCTGGCCACCTCAGCAGCCCACAGCGCGCGATCGTGCAAGGCGGCCACGGCCTCGGCGTCCGGGTTGGCGGGCGACTGCTCCCAGGTGGCCAGGCCGGCCTCGAGGTCCGCGTCAATGGTCACCAGGATGGCACCGGGATTGGCGAGCCACAGCTGGGCCATGCCGGCCTCATCGCCCACGGCGAACAGGCGCTGGTACTCCTCGGTGATGTCCAGCGCGGGAGAACACAGCGCCAGGGTCAGAGTTGCAGCGGACAACAGGGACATCATGGGAGCGGCTCACATCGTGGGGCGAAGGGCCGCAGAGTCTAGCAGGCGCTGGCGGAGCTCAGTGCAGCTCGAGTTCGACGCAGCCCACGTCCACCAGGGTGCCGCGCTCGCGTTCGTAGAGGTCGTCCCAGGTGGCAAACGCGGCCAGCCCCGTGTCCACTAGCGGGCTGCCCGGCACCGGGGTCGGGTCGCGCGTGAGCCCGGTCCAATCCAGCCCGCGGAAGTCATCGATCCCGCGCCCCTTCGAGAAGCCCTCCGGCCCCGCACCGAGCACCTCGCCGTGCACCACGTTGCCGCCGAAGCGCACGCCAACGCTGCCCTTCTCGCAGCGCACGGCCGGCCCCTTGCGGCTGTAGACGGCGTTGTTGGCCAAGACCATGCCCTCGCGCCCGCTCCACGAAGACAGATTGGCGCCCACGCCCGAGGTCACGATGGTGTTGTGCACGACCACGAGCTCACGCGTCTTGCCCTGGTGGTCGTGGGTGTGGAAGCCGATGCCCCCGTTGATCAGCAGGTTGTTGCGCACCACGGCCTCGCCCTGCACCTGCATGACGTTGGTCGGCGTGCCCCAGCAGATGTTGCGCTCGATCAGGTTGGGCGGCTTGCCTCCGGTGCCGTACACCAGCAGACAGGGGTAGTTGGTGTCGTGCACGATGTTGCCCACGATCCAGTTGCCCCAGCTGCCCTGCTTGAGCTCGATCCCGTCGCCCTGCCGGCCGCCGCAGTCATGCACATGGTTGAGCGCCACGACGGATGAGTTCATGACCCACTGCCCCTTGTTGGCACCCAGGTACATGCCCTCGCCATAACCGCCGGTGTGGTGCAGGTGGTTGCGCGTGATGTGCAGGCGCGCGGTGTGGGCCGTGTTGGCGGTCAGGGCGCCGTCCCTGATGTGGTGCACCTCGTTGCCGTCGAACCACACGTCCTCGCAGTCGTGCAGGCGCACGCCCGCCGAGCCGCCGGTGAACTCAAGCCCGCGGATGACGAGGAAGCGCGTGGGCCCGCGGCTGCCCACGTCCATCACGTTCTGCTTGGCGTCAGGGCGCGTGATGATCACGCGGTCGCCCGGGCGGGACTCGATCCAGATGGGCAGCTCGGCCGTGCCCACCAGGTCGACGACGAACTTGGACGGCACCGACCAGGTGCCGGCGCCGATGCGCAGGCGGTCGCCGGGCTTCAGCGCCGCGACGGCCTCGACCAGCCGGCGGCCGTTGGAGAGATCGCCGGAGGCGGCGCGCTCGATGCGCAGCTCGCGGTTGGGCTCGCGCAGGGCCCAGGGCGGATCGATCGGATGCAGCACCGTGGAGCGCGGCAGCCCCACCGGGGCCTGGGACCTGGCACCAGCCGCCAGCACGCAGACGCACGCGAACTGCAGCAAGATCCGGAGTGTGCGTGGGGAGGGGCTCATGCCGTCGATCGTACCCGAGCCGGCGCGGAGCGCTGCAGGCCGGGTGGCGGGCGCCGCTCCGGTCTCGGCGCCGGTCCGCGCCGCGGGCGGCCTACTTCACGCGCTTGAGGTGCTTGACCAGCAATTTGGAGTTGATGCTGCTCAGGTGCTCGGCCAGCACGCGCCGGGTGCCGTCCTCCGAACCGGCGTAGCCCGTGGTCCCGCGCCAGCCGGCGGCCGCGCTGTGCAGTTCACCGAGCTCGCCCAGCAGCCCGGCGAGGTCTTCAGGGTCCTTGTTCAGCAGATAGTCGAGCGTGGCCCAGGTCACCATCTGGGGCGTCTCCGCCTGACCGCCGCGGCCGTCGCGGGCCAGCTCCACCAGCGAGAAACCCTTGTCCTTGGCGTGGCCCTTGAGCGTCTTCGACGTGCGCTTGGGCCAGTCATGATGGCTGCCGGAGGAGACGAAGCCCGAACCGTCAAACTGGTAGATGGAGCGGAACAGCCGCTGCTCCACGACGTAGCCCATGCCCCAGCGCAGCGTATCGGGCACCTGCCCGAAGCGCTCGGTCACCAGGCACTGGGCAAACTTGTGCACCAGCTCATTGCCCAGCCGGAACTCGTCATCGCCCGCGGCGGCGTCCCCGGCCATGTCATAGGTGGTCTGCAGGAACGCGGGCACGTCGCGCAGGGTGAGCGAACCCGGGTCGAGCTTCAGCTGCTCAGCGCCTGACGCCACCAGCTGGCCGCGCTGCACGAACACATCGAGCACGCCGGGCCAAGCCTCGCTGGCCACGCCCTCCCGGTCAAAGAGCAGGATCACGACGGCATCGTTCCAGCCCTGCTCCTCGGCGTGCACGGGCTCCAGCAACTCCCAGGCCTCGTCCAGCCAGCGCGTGGCCTGCATGAGCAGCTTCTCGTCGCAACGCCCCAGGACCAGCGCTTCGGCCTGGTGACCCACGGCGACCCTGAGCCCCAGGGCCTCGGCGGGCTCGGCCCATGCGTTGAGCGCCGCGCGAACCGAGGGCACGAGACGCCGCTCGGCCTTGCTCCCGGTGGTGGCCTTCTTGCCGTGCCGCAGCTCGAGCCGCGCCGCGGTCTCCAGCAGCGCGTGGGGCTCGGGTTCCTGGGCCGCGGCCCGGCTCGCTCCCACCAGACCCAGAAGCACCGCTCCGGTGCACACACTCGCACGACCAACTGCAGTTGCTGACATATTCGGCTCTCCCTCGATCCTCATCGTCACACCATTCAGGTGGACGACCTCTCTCTGGCCGGGCGGCTGCTTACGCAACCATCACGACGACCATGACAGTTCCCGGGAGCGACATCTTCCAACGTCGCAAATGGGACACGCTGCTCATTGCGCGGGGCGCCAGAGAGCTTGCAGGCAGATCCGGCACGCACGCCCTGGCAGGCGGCCTGTTCGCGGGCCGGAACGGAGCGAAACGGGCCGCAACAGTCCTGCGGACGAGCGCGCGCCAGCAGACCTCGGCGACACGTCCCGACACAGATTGGCCGCATGTCCTGATCAGCCTGGTGCCACAGCTTGCTAGGCTCGCCGTCGTGGCGGGCCATCTCAAACGCGTCGATCAGTCCCGGGCCATCGAGCACGCCTCATGAGCCGGCTGATGCTCCAGGCCCTGGCGGGGTCGGCGACCGGGGTCGCGCTGCAGGTGCTGCTGCCGCGCCTGTTCAGCGTGGTGCTCTGGTACCACTTGGCGTTCCTCGCGGTGAGCCTGGCCATGCTGGGCTTTGCCCTGGGCGGCAGCTTGGTGCGCCGCCGCGTGGAGGCCACGGGCGCCGCCGGCGGCGGTCTCGATCGCGACGCGCTGCTGGCCTGGGCCAGCCTGGCCGTGCTGGGCGCGGTGGCCCTGGCCGTGCGCCTGCCCATCGACGCCTCCGAACTCCTGGAGCGCCCACAGGACGGGCTGCTGCTGGCGCTGCTGGTGACCGGGATCAGCGCACCCTTCGTGCTGCTGGGCACGCTGGTGTGCAGCGCGCTGGACCTGGCCGGCGAGCGCCTGCCGCGCGTGTACGGCGCGACCTTCCTGGGCGGCGCCGCGGGCGCCCTGATGAGCCTGGGCGCCATGGAGTGGCTGGGCACGCGCACCACCCTGGGAGTGATCGCGGTCCTGCCTGCGTTGGTGGCGTTGAGCGGCGCTCGCCGGCGGCCGCTGGCGTTGGTCGCGCTGCTGGCGTCCCTGACCGCCATCGCCCTGCCGGACGCCGTGGTGCCGCGCGCCAGCCGCAAGCACTTCCCGCGCGTGCCCGCCGAGCACATCCTGCTGGAGCGCTCCGACGCCACCAGCGACGTCATCTTCTACGAGAACCCGGACCACCACGGGCTCTGGGAGGTGGCCGCGGACCCGTCAGCCGAGGTGCCCGAGACCGTCGGCGTGGCCATCGACGCCTGGGCCATCACGTTCATCACCCGCCGCGACGGCTCCGACGACTTCACCCCGCTGCTGCGCAAGCACCCGGCCGGCTTGGCCTACGCCGGCGCGGCGCCCGGTTTCTCGGCCCTGGTGCTGGGAGCCGGCGGCGGCTGGGACGTGCTGGGCGCCCTGGACGCCGGCGCCTCCCAGGTCACGGCGGTGGAGCTCGACCCCTTCATCGTGGAGGCGGTGCAGGGCCGCTGGGCGTCCTACTCGGGCGACCTGTACCACGACCCGCGCGTCACGGCGGTGGTGGCCGAGGGTCGTCACTACGTGGAGTCTCACGAGCAGCGCTACGACCGCATCGTGCTGGCCGGGGTCGACACCTTCGCCGCCACCCAGGCCGGCGCCTTCGCCCTGGCGGAGAACCACCTGTACACGCTCGAGGGCGTGTCGGCCTACCTGCGCCGGCTCAACCCCGGCGGGCGCCTGTTCCTCACGCGCTGGTGGTTCGAGCCGCCGCGCCAGACCCTGCGGCTGCTGCTGACCCTGGCCGAGGCCCTGCGCCAGGACGGCGTGGCCGACCCGCGCCGCCGCATCTACGTGGCCCAGGGCGGCAACTCGCTCACGGTCATCAAGCAAGGCGCCGACTTCAGCGAGGCCGAGCTCGACGAGCTGGAGCAGGAGGCGATCTCCCGCGGCGCGCACACCGTCTACGCCTGGGGTCGCCCGTCCCACGCCACGCTGGTGCAGGCCCTGGACGCGCCCGACCCCGTGGCCTGGGCCGACGCCTACGAGTACCGCGTCGACCCCACCACCGACGACCGCCCCTTCTTCTTCGAGAACGGCCGGCTGGGGACGCTGTTCCGCAGCGAGGGCAACTGGATCCACGATCGCCTGGGCGGGCAGGAGGTGCTGGTGGCCACCTTCATCATGCTGGCGCTGCTGTCGTCACTGCTGCTCTCGGGCGCGCGCAACCGGGCCGCCGGCGGGTTCGCGGTGTCGGCGGCGTTCCTGTCCCTGGGCGCCGCCTACCTGCTGGTGGAGGTCTCGGCCATGCAACGCCTGGTGCTCGTGCTGGGGCACCCGGTGTACGCCGTGGCGGTGGTGCTGGTGTCGCTGCTGATGTGGTCGGGCTGCGGCTCGCTGCTGAGCGCGCGCCTGCCCGCGCGCGCCGCGCCCTGGGTCTGCGCCCTGGCCGCCGTGCTGGTGGCCGCGGTGCTGGTGCCCTCCCACGGCCTCTTGCTGGGGGCGCTCGCGGGCCAGCCCTTGGCCCTGCGCATCGTGGCGGTGAGCCTGGCCCTGCTGCCCGCCGCACTGGTCATGGGCATGTGCTTTCCTCTGGCGGTGCGCAGCCTGGGGAGCGGCCGCCAGTCCCTGCTGCCCTCCGCCTTCCTCTGGAACGGGGCGGCCTCCGTGCTGACGGGGCCGCTGGCGGTCATGCTGGCCATGGACCAGGGCCTGGCGCGCACCCAGCTCGCGGGCGCCGCCTGCTATCTGGCGGCCACGCTGGCCTTGCTGCTGGCCACGCGCCGCACGCCCACCAGCGCCTGAGGCCTGCCCCAACGCCCCCGGCCCTGTCGGACCGACCATCAGGATGCAGGCCTATCTTGCCGAAGGGGAGGGCGATGAACTCCCCTGGCACGACACCCCCGGCGCCGGCGAGCTCCCCCTCGGTGTCGCGACGCGGCTCGGGCACACGCCCGTCGCGCTGGATGGCCACAGAACGCTCTTGGCGCGCCCAGCTGCACCAGATGGTGGGGTTGCTGGTGCTGACCTGCTGCATGGCCACGCTGATCGAGCTGTTGCTCGCGGCGGCCAGCCAGCCGGTCCCGCTGCTGCAGAGTCACCTCTGGCGCCTGGCGAGCCTGCCGGTCCTGCTGCTGGCGGCCCGCGTCGGCCAGCGGCTGCAGGCCAGAGACCTCTCGGCCCTGTCCTGGATGGTGTGCCTGGTCACGGCCGTGAGCCATGGCCACGCCGCGTCCCTGACGGACCACGCCAGCGACATGGCGCTGATGGCTGGGCTGGCCCCGCTGCTCGTGCTGTGCACGGCGCTGCTGCCCAACGCGCCGGGCGTGACCCTGCGCCTCTCGACGGCCACGGCGGGCACCTACTGCCTGTCGTACGTGGCGGCGCTGCCGGGCGACGCCCACGACGTACACCTGCTGGGCCCGCTGCTGGTCATGACGGCCCTCGCGCCCCTCGGCGCCACCGGTCTCGCGCACGGCACCCATCGTGCCCGCGCGGGCCAGCGCCTGGCCCAGTCCCAGGCGGGCCGACTGCGCGAGCGCATCGCGCGCGCCGAGGGCAGCCAGCGTCGCTTCCTGTCCGAGCTCAGCGCGGCCATGCGCAACCCCCTGGCCAACGTGCTCGGCCTGAGTGAACGCCTCGAGCACGAGACACGCGACAGCGTCCACGGCGTTCGCGCCGGCCAGCTGCGCGTCGCCTCCGAGACGCTGCTGGCCACGCTGGAGGCCAGCGTCGACCGCATGCGCGCCGAGCAAGCCGACAGCGAGCTCGAGGAGCTGCCCTTCGATCTCCACGCCACGCTGGACTCCGTGGCGGAGGCCTGGCGCCCCCTGGCCAGCGGCCGCGGCCTGAGCATCAGCATCCACCGTTCGATGAGCCTGCCCCGCTGGGTCGTGGGAGACCCGTCCTGCGTGCGGCAGGTGCTGGGCACGCTGATCGGCAACGCCCTGTGCTGGACCCACGAAGGCGGACTGAGCGTGCACGCCAGCGACGAGGAGCGCAGCTGGGATGACCGCGCCCGCGTGCGCTTGGTGGTGCAGGACACGGGCGCCGGCATGGCGCTGGAGGACATCGAGCGGCTGCTGGATCCGTCGGGCAGCTTGGAACCCGTCACGCTCTCGGACGGGACCCGGCCCACATCGCTGGCGGGCTGCGAGCGCATCGCGCGCCGGATCGGCGGCGAACTCGGCCTGAACAGCCAACCGGGCTGGGGCACCTCGGCCTGGTTCTCGATGGCGCTCGAGCTGGACGTGTCCGGCGAGGAGCTGGGCTTCCGCTCGCTGCTGCCGGAGAGCGACGACCCGGCCAGCCGCCTGCGCGTGCTGGTGGTGGATGACGACGCCATGCAGCGCGAGCTCATGACCTGGATGCTGGAGTCCCGCGGCATCTCCGCGCTGACCGCCCCCCACGGCGCCGCGGCGCTGGAGCTGCTGCAGCTCGAGCACGTCCACCTGGTCCTGCTCGACGTGCAGATGCCGGTCATGGATGGCTACGAGACCACGCGGCGCATCCGCTCCGACGAGCAGGAGCGGGGGCTGGGCGAGCAGCTGCCGCTGGTGGCGCTTACCGCCAGCGCCCTGCCCGAAGACCGGGCCGCCTGCCTGCGGGCCGGCATGGACGGCTGGCTGCCCAAGCCCGTGCGCATCGAGGCCCTGCTGGCCATGCTGCATCGACATGCGCCGGAGCTGCGCGCGCCTCAGGGCCGGCCCTCCGGGGTCTGAGTACAGCGGGCGAGCGGGCGCTCGCGAGCGCGGGCGCGGCAGCGCCGGCGGACCGAGACGCGAGGCGCCCACGGCGGGGTCCGCTACTCCTGGCGGAGCGCCTCCACCGGGTCGAGGCGTGAGGCGCGCACGGCGGCCGGTAGCCCCGCCAGGGTGGCCGTGACCAGCAGCAACAGCAGCGCCACGCTCAGGGGCCCGGGCTCCAGCTTGGGCACCAACAGCGCGTCCTGCGTGAAGGGCAGGTCGCCCATCCATGAGACCACGGCCAGGGCCAGCCCCACGCCCAGAGCGCCGCCCGCCAGGCACAGCAGCAGCGTCTCCGCCAGGACCTCGGCGCGCAGGCGCGCGGCGTCGGCTCCCAGCGCCTTGCGCAGGCCCAGCTCGCCGGTGCGCTCGGCCACGGCGATGCCCACCACGTTGGCCGCGCCCAGGCAACCCAGCACCAGCGCCAGCACGGCGATGGTCAGCACCAGCAGCTCCAGCCCCAGGCTGACCGCCTCCACCTGCGCCACGAAGGCCGTGTTCTCCTTGATGTCGAGCACGCTGGTGTCGTCCGGGTCAAACGAGTAGAGCGCACCCAGCGCCTGCCGCATCTCGGAGATGGCCGCCGACGCCAGGTCCGGACGCCGCGGCAAGAACGCCAGGCTGCTCACGTTGCGCCCGCCGCCGTCGCCCAGCTCCACGGCCGTGGTGTAGGGCACGAAGATGGAGTACGCGAAGGACGCGTCGTTCTCGAACACACCGATGATGCGATAGCGCTCTCCGCCTGACTCGATCGGCTCGCCCAGGGGCAGGCGCCCGTCGAACATGCCCTCCAGCAGCGGGCGCGAGATCAGCGCCAGCTCCTCGCCGCCCTGCTCCTCCTGCTCGGTGAACCAGCGCCCGGCCACGATGCGCAGATCGGTGACCTCTTGATAGGCCTGGCCCACGCCGATCAGGCTGACCCAGGGCCAGCTGCGGTCGTCGCTGAAGGCCGGCGCGCCGCGACCCGGGCGGTAGGTCGGCGCCAGCAGCGAGATGGACGGACAGGCCTCGACCAGCGCCGGCATGTCGACGTAGCGGATCTGCAGCCGGCGCCCGCCGCGACTGCCGCCGTGCCCGCGACTGCGCCCCGGCTCGGCGATGAATTCCTTGCCGCCCATGGAGCGCAGGATGTCGGCGGTGATGTCGGGCACGCCTGAGGCGTAGGCCATCAGGATCACGAGCACCGCCGCGCCAAACGTGACCGAGAGCGCCGTGAGCAGCGAGCGCAGGGGGTGGCCAGTCAGGCCGTAGAGCGCCTCGGACACGACCGAGAGCAGCAGCCGCGGCCCGGACGATGGGCGCCGAACGGGGGCGGCAGCTCGCCGGACGCTGGCTTGACCGCGGGAGCGCCGGCCCCCGGGCTCAGCGCTGCCGGGGCGCTGGTGTGCGGCGTTGTCGGCTGCTGGCGAGTCGCTCACAGCCCGCCCCCATGCAGCGCGTTGACGACCGAGCCGCGGGCCGCGCGGGCGGCGGGCCAGGCGGCCGCGGCCAGGCTCACCAGCAGCAGCAGGGCGCCGGGCAGCAGGGCGCCGTCCAGCTCCGCGCGCGGCGCGGCGAAGCCCTCCGGCAGGTCCATCTCGCCCATGGCGGCCACGCCGCCGGCGCCCAACAGGAACCCAGCCGCGCCGCTGACGACGCACACCAGCCCCGCCTCGAGGAAGACCTGGGCGAAGATCCAGCGGCGCTTGCAACCCAGCGCGCGCCGCAGCCCGAACTCGTAGGTGCGCGCGGTCACGGACATGAGCACCACGTTGGCCACGCCCACGGCGCCCAACAGCAGGATCAGCGCCCCCACCGCGATCAGGAACACGCGCAGCCCGCCGAAGACCGCGTCCAGGCGCTGCCCCTGGGAGATGCCGTCGAAGTAGGGCAGCACCGAGTTGGGATTGAGCGGATCGAAGCCGCGCCGGTTGGCGATGGCGGCGCGCAGCTCGGCCAAGGCCTGGTGCTTGAGCGCCGGCGTACGCGGGCGCATCACGAAGAACTGGAAGCCGCGCGGGCTCATGCGCTCCCAGGTGCTGAAGGGCAGCAGCACCGAGCGGCGATGGCTGGTGTAGACCTCGTCGCCCGCCAGCTCGTTGTCCTGCAGCGCGCCGATGACCGTGAGTTTGCGCGAGATCGAGTCCTCGCCGGCGCCGCGGGTGAACACGAGCCGGAGCTCCTGCCCCAGCCAGGGGTCGTCGCCAAACAGGTCCTCCCGGGCGCGTGCGCCGATGACACACACGGGCAGCTCCTGCTCGAGGTCGTTCTGGTCGATCCAGCGGCTGCCCGGCAGCAGCGGCAGGTTGACGATGTCGGCGTAGTCGGGCTCCACACCCACGGCCGTCAGGCGCGTCTCGTTGCGTCCGCGATAGCCCAGGATGAACCAGTTGTTGGCCTTGGGAGAGAGGGCCGCCAGCGAGGGCGAGCTGGCCTCCGCCACCGCCAGGTCGTCGCCCTCCAGGCGCAGGAAGGTGTCGTTGCGCAGGCGCGCCTGGGGGCTGTTGCTGGCGCGGTTGACGCGCAGCAGCAGGAAGTCCTCGCCCAGGGCCTCGAGCTGCTGGCGCTGGGTGCTCTCGAAGCCGCGCGCCACGGCCACCAGCACGAACACGCTGGCCACGCCCCAGGCGATGCCGGCGGCCATGGGAGCGATGCGGCGGGCCTCGCGCACGATGGACGAGAGCGCCTCGACGAAGAGCACGAGCGGCGACATGCTCAGAGACCCGGGGCGCTCAGGGACGCGCGCATCGGGATCAGAACCGCTGCGGCCGGCCGCCGGGAGCGCCCGCAGGCAGCAGCACGCGCTCGCCCTCGGAGAGCCCCTCCACGATCTCGGTCAACAGGCCGTCGCTGAGTCCCAGCGTCACGGGGCGCAGCACCGAGCGGGCGCCCTCGCCCTCGCCGGTGACCACCTGCACCTGCCAGCCCTTGCCGGCGCGGGAGACGGCGCGCTGAGGCAGCACGGGCACGCCGTCGGCGCGGCGCAGCACCAGGCGCACGTCGGCGGTCATGTCGGGGCGCAGCAGGCCGTCGGGGTCTTGCACCGTGACGCGCACTTCAAAGGTGACGATGCCGTTGTTGTCCACCGAGCCGGCCGGGGCGATGCGCTCGACCTGGCCGCTCAGCTCCCGGCCGCGGTGCGCGTCGACCGCCACCAGCGCGGGCATGCCCACCTGGATGCGGCCCAGATCGACCTCGTCCACGCGCGCCTCGATGTACATGGACGAGAGATCGCCCAGGGTCATGATCTGCGTGGCGTTGCCGCCGGCGGTGAGCAGCGAGGACACGCCGTCGCCCACGTCCTTGTCGCGCGTGAGCACCACGCCGTCGATGGGGCTGCGGATGGTGGCCTCGCGCAGGGAGGTCTCGCTGCGCTGCACGTCGGCCTCGGAGGCCGCCAGGTTGGCCGTCGCCTCCTGCACCGAGGAGCGCAGCACCTCCAGGTTGGCGCGCACCAGCTGGATGCGGAAGCGCACCGTCTCCAGGCGCTGCTCGGCGTCATCGAACTCCTTCTGGGTCACGTCGCCCGTGCGGAACAGCTCGCCCAGGCGCGCCGACTCGCGCTGGGCGAAGGTCAGCTCCGGATCGTCGAGGCGCACCTGGGCCTCGGCCACGCGGGCCTGGGCGGCCGACAGCCGCGCCCGCGCGGACGCCAGGCCGGCCCGGTCGCCGTCGAGCTGGGCGGTGAGCTGCTCGCGGTCGAGCTCGGCCAACACCTGCCCGGCGGAGACCACGTCGCCCTCCTCCACCAACAGCAGCTCGAGCATGCCGCTGGCGCGGCTCATGACCGCCACGCGGGCCAGGGGTTCGACGCGGCCGTTGGCGTTGACGGCGTCCACCAGGTCCTTGCGCTCCACCCGCACCACGCGGTCGCTGTCGACGGCCACGGGCGCCGGCTGCGACGCGGACCACCACCAGCCCGCCGCCGCCGCCGCCACGCCGGCCAGCAAGGCCAGGTTCGATGCGAGCGACGCGCCTCGCTGGCGGCGCGTGCGTCGCGTGAGCCGGGCGGCCAGCCCCCGGGCGCGCTCTGCGATGACGGGTGACGTGCTCATGCGTGCAACCTCTCCTGCAGATCGTCAACGGGCGGGCCGTCGTACTCGACGCGGCCGTCGCGCAGCAGCACGAGGCGTTGGGCGCGGCGCGCCAGGTGCTCGTCGTGAGTCACCATGACCAGCGCCCGCTCGGGGGTCGCGAGGCTGTCAAACAGGTCGAGGATCTCCTCGCCCGTGCGCGTGTCGAGGTTGCCCGTGGGCTCGTCCGCCAGCAACAACGCGGGCTGCGTCACCAGCGCCCGGGCGATGGCCACGCGCTGCCGCTGACCGCCCGATAGCTGGTCCGGGCTGTGGCGCATGCGGTCACCCAGGCCCACGGATTCCAGCGCCTCGGCGGCGGCGGCCCGGCGGCCCGCGGCGGACACGCCCGCGTAGACCAGCGGAAGCTCCACGTTGCGCAGGGCGGACGCCCGCGGCAGCAGGTGAAAGCCCTGGAACACGAAGCCGATGCGCGCGTTGCGTACCTCGGCCAGGCGCGACTCGCTCAACCCGCCCACGTCCTCACCGTCCAGGCGGTAGCTGCCGGAGGTGGGCGTATCCAGGCAGCCCAGCACCTGCAGCAGGGTGGTCTTGCCGCTGCCGGAGGCGCCCACGATGGCCAGGTGCTCGCCGTAGCCCACGGACAGATCGACGCCATCCAGCGCGGCCAGCGTCTCGCCGCCCAGCTGGTAGTGCCGGTGGATGTCCGTCAGCGAGATGCAGAGCGGAGCGGAGGTGGCGGCGGGTGAGGTCACGTTTGGTGCGAGCGCGCGGGGGGGCTGCGGAAGAGGCTGGGCGAGCGGGTCATGGTAGCTCCCGGGGAGCCTGGGCGCTCGGCGCGCAGGCTGGCGGGCTTGACCGGACCCAGGTCGGGCTGGGGCTCCCGGACGTCGAAGTTGGGCGACCAGGTCGTGGGCTTGCGCGTGGCGCAGGCGCTCAGCGCGAGGCAGGCCGCCAGCAGGGCGACGCGACGAACGAACGGTGGCGCATGGAAGTCTCTCTCCCCAGAGACTCAGCGCGCCGCGACGGTTTGCCCGGCGAGCTCGTGCAGGATGCCCTCCATGGTGGCCGCGCGCGAGGCCCAACTGTAGCGCTCCAGCACGGTGTCCCGGCCCGCGCGACCCAAGGCCGCGCGCTGGTCGGCGTCGCACAGCAGCGCCACCACCTTGTCCGCAAAGTCCTCGGGCGAGGTGGCCAGCTCGATGTTCTCCCCGGGCTCCACGGTCAAGCCGCCGCAGCTCACGGGTGTGGCCACCACCGCCTTCTGCATGGACCAGGCCTGCAGGATCTTGTTCTTGATGCCGGCGCCGCGACGCAGCGGGCACACGAACACGCTGGCCTGATCGACCCAGGGCCGCACGTCGTCCACAAACCCGGTGATGATGACGCCGCTGTCGGCCAGGGCGCTCACTTCGGGCGTCGGGTCCCTGCCCACGGCCATCAGGACCACGTCCGGGACGCGCTCGCGGATCAGCGGCAAGGTCTCCTGCACGAAGGCCACCAGCCCTTCTGCGTTGGGCCGGAAGCCCATCGAACCCTCGAACACGAGCGACGGGTGCTCGGGCGGCAGGCCCTGCGAGGAGAACATCTCGACGTCCACGCCGTTGGGCACCACGCGCACGTTGAGCCCGGGGCAGTTGCGCGCCAGGAAGGTCTGGTCGCCCTTGGACACCACGGTGCAGACCGACGTGTGCTGCAGATAGGCCCGCTGGAAGCGCCAGGTCTTGATGAGCGTGCACAGCGTCCGGACCTGCCGCAGCGGATTGCGTGCGACGCGCAGATCGTGCAGAGCCTCGCCCACGGCCTCGTCGGCGATGTCGCCCAGCACGGGCAGGCCTTGGAGCCGGCGGCTGTACACCAGCATCTTGGCGCCCGAGACCCAGACCAGGTCGAAGGGGCCCTCGCGCTCCAGGACCTGCTCGATGGCGCTCATGACGGCCGGGTCGAAGTCGAACACCTGGTCGGGCGAGAAGAGCTGGGCCAGGCGCGTGCCCAGCGAGCGCGCGGGCAGCGGCCGCGGCGGCACGGCGGTGACCGAGCCGTAGTTGGCGGCCTGATCCGCAGGCAGGGCGCCCTGGTCCACCGCCACGAGGTGAAACTCGTGCCGATCCGAGAGCTGCGCCACGTAGTGGTGGTTGTGCAGCTTGTAGCCGTCGTGCAGCGGCCACGGCAGTCGGTGAGCGAGGAGCAGGATCTTCACGCGTGGGCGGGGTGTCGCGCGGGGTCCGGGCCGCCTGGTGTCGCGCGCGCCGGCGCCACGGCCCTCGGGGAAGCGGCTGAGTGTAGACAAGCCCAGGCCTCGCTTCACCACTGGCCCCGTTCGCCGTGCTCGCTCCACTGGCCCCAGCTCCCCCGTGCGACAGGCTCACCCGGACTCCGGGCCGCTCGGCCCAGCGCGTGCCAGGAGCCGGACCGAAGCTGGAGCCGGCCTTCAGCATGGCTAAGATTGGGCTGACCCTTCTGCCGAACCGATCCCGATGACCGCCCCGCCCCAGCTGCTCGCCTACTTCGGCCACCACAAGTGCGCCTCCACCTGGGTGCACAACATCGTGGGCACGCTCTGCGACGACGCCGGCTGGCGCTGCGCCTATCTGGCCAACGAGGGCATGTTCGAGGGCGATCTGCCGGGCTGGCTGGCGGCCCACCCCACCGAGTTCCTGTGCTACGTCAACGCCGACATGACGCAGCTGGAGCCGCTGCGGGGCAGCTACCGCGGTTTTCACATGGTGCGTGACCCGCGCGACATCCTGGCCAGCGCCTACTTCTCCCACAAGCACAGCCACCAGACCGGCGCCTGGCCCGAGCTGGTGCAGCACCGCGCGCGGCTGCAGCAGCTGGACGCCCACGAGGGCCTGATGCTCGAGCTGGACTTCAACGCCGACGTCTTCGCCGAGATGGAGCGCTGGGACTTCGAACAGCCGGACGTGCTCGAGCTGAAGATGGAGCGCTTCACGACCGACCCGCTCAACCAGTGGCTGGCGGTCTTCCGGCACCTGGGCATGGCCGACGAGGGCCACTACGGCAAGCGTCAGGCCGCCGCGTTCCTGTGGAAGAGCTGCCTCAACGTAGCCCACCGCCACGCCCACCTGCCCACGCGCAGGCAGCTGGCCAGTCTGCCCATGGAGCGCTGCCTGGGCGTGGTGCACGACCATCGCTTCGAGACCAAGACCGGCGGGCGCGGCGAGGGCACAGAGGACGTCAAGAGCCACTACCGCAAGGGCGTGGCGGGCGACTGGGTCAACCATTTCTCGGCCGAGCACGTGGCCGAGTTCAAGCGCCGCTACAACGGCCTGCTGCTCAAGCTGGGCTACGAGCAGGACGCCGACTGGGGGCTGCCCGGGGGGCGCGCGTGAGCACAGGGCGCGCTGCCGCTATGGTCGTGCTGCTCGCGCTGGCCGGCGCCTGCGGATCGGGCGAGCCGCTGCCGCCCGCCACGCTGCTGCTGGTGACGATCGACACCCTGCGCGCCGACCACCTGCCCTGGCACGGGCACCCGCGCGACACCGCGCCGCACATGAGCGAGCTGGCCGCCGAGGGCCTGACCTTCCTGGCGGCCGAATCGTCCAGCTCGCACACGGGGCCCAGCCACGCCACCATGCTCACCGGCGTGTACCCCTCGCAACACGGGTTGCTGGTGAACGGCGCGGAGCTCGCGCCCGGTGTGGAGAGCCTGCCCGAGCTGCTGTCGAGCGCCGGCTGGCGCACGGGCGCCTTCGTGAGCGTGGGCTTTCTGGACGGGCTGGCCGCGGGCTTCGAGCAGTTCAGCCGCAGCGAGCGCCACGAAGCCCAGGCCCGGCTCAGCGGCAGCCTGCCCTATCGCCCGGCCGCGGCCAGCGTCGCGCGGGCCCTGGCTTGGGCCGCCGAGGTCGGCGACGACGAGCCGCTCTTCCTGTGGGTGCACTTGTACGACGTGCACGGCTGGCTGCACGCGCCGGACGAGGGCCCGCAGCTGGACGCCCTGCGCGCCGCCGACACGCTCGATCGCGAGCAGCTCGCCGCGCTGTTCACCGGCGAGCGCGCGCTGGACGCGGACACGTTCAAGCACGGCTTGGCAGGCTTGCTGGCCGGCGTGGACCGCTATGACGCGTCCATCCGCCTGGTCGACACCGCGGTGGCCAGCCTGCGCGCGGGCCTCGCTCCCCGCGGCCCCCTGCTGACGGTGATCACCGGCGACCACGGCGAGGGCCTGGGCGCCCACCGCCTGCTCACCCATGGCCAGTACGTGCACGGTGAGCTGCTGCACGTGCCGCTGGTGCTGCACGCCAGCGACGGACGCCTGCCCGCCGGTCGACGCAACGAGCTGGTGCACCACGTCGACCTGGCGCCCACGCTGCTGCAGCTGGCAGGCGTACACGCGGCCTGGCGCCCGGCCGACATGGTCGACCCGGCGCTGGCCGGGCGATCGTTGCTGCTGCCGCCCACGTCGGGGCCGCGCCTGGCCCTGGCCGAGCGCCGACCGGCGGACAACTCGCGCCTCAAGCACAACGCCTGGCACCCGGGCGCGGTGCTCTCGATCCGCGACGAGCGCTACCGCTGGATCATGCGCGACGGCGGCAGCGACGATGTCTTCGATCTGCGGGCCGATCCGCTGGAGCTGGCGCCGCTGAACGCCGCCGCACGCGAGGCCGCCCTGCCGCTACGCGAGCTGCTACGGGCCCAGCGCCGACGCATGGCCGAGCAGCTGCCCGACGGCGCGGGCGAGCTGGACCCCGCGCACCTGGCAGAGCTGGAAGCGCTGGGGTACGTGCGCTAGAACGGCCGCGGCACGCGGCACGAGCGAGGCTCACAACCGCCCAGACGCCCCGCGGTCAGCGCGACTCCTCGGCGAACAGATAGTCGAGGTCGCCGCGTGTGAGCGTCTTGGCAAAGCCATCCTCGCCGAGGATGTCCTGCGCGAGCGAGGCCTTGGACGCCTGCAGCTCGCGGATGCGCTCCTCGATGGTGCCCATGGCCACCAGGCGGTAGGCGATCACGGTCTGGTCCTGCCCGATGCGGTGCGTGCGGTCGATGGCCTGGGCCTCGACGGCGGGGTTCCACCAGGGATCAAAGAGCACGACGTAGCTGGCGGCCGTGAGGTTGAGGCCGGTGCCGCCAGCCTTGAGCGAGACCAGGAACGCGCAGGGATCGGGATCATGCTCGAAGCCCGCGACGAGCTCGGCACGCTTGCGGCTGGCTCCCGTCAGCATGTGATACGGGATCTTGCGCGCGTCCATGTCAGCGGCGATGAGCTTCAGGCACTGCACGAACTGAGAGAACACGAGCACCTTGTGGCCCTCGCCCAGCAGAGGCTCCAGCAGTTCGAAGAAGGCGTCGAACTTGCCCGAACCCAGCGCAGGCTTGCCACCCACCAGCGCCGGGTGGCAGCAGATCTGGCGCAGCCGCGTGAGCACGGCCAGGATCGAGATCTTGTTTTGGCGCACGCCTCCCGCGCCCTCCAGCTCATCGAGCAGCGAGCGCCCCTTGGCCAGCTCGGCCAGGTAGAGCTTGCGCTGGCCCGCGCTGAGGGCGCAGTCCCGTTGCTCCTCGATGCGCGGCGGGAGCTCGGGCGCCACCTTGCTCTTGAGCCGACGCAGCATCACCGGGCGCAGCTTGGCCGCCAGCAGCTTGCGCGCGAAGGGGGCAGCGTCGGGGCGGTCGTAGCGCCGCACGAAGGCCGCGCGCGTCCCGAGCAAGCCGGGGTTCAGGAAGGCCTGGATGCTCCACAGGTCGAGCGCGCGGTTCTCGAGCGGCGTCCCGGTCAGCGCCAGGCGCTGGCTCGCCGTCAGCGCCCGCGCCGCGCGACTCACGGCGGCGTCCGGATTCTTGATGTTCTGCGCTTCGTCGAGGATCACGGCGCGCCAGGGCACCTCAGCCAGCGCCTCGCCATCACGGCGCAGCAGGGCGTAGTTCGTCAGCACGAGATCGTGCTCCGGGATGCGACCGCGCTGCGCCTGGCGCTCTCTGCCGGCGGCCAAAGTGAGCAGCTTCAGGCGCGGGGCGAAGCGCGCCGCCTCGCGCTCCCAGTTGTGGATCACGGAGGTTGGACAGACCACCAGGGCCGGCCCGGCGTCCGGCTGCTTGGTGCGCAGCCGCTCCAGCCAGGCCAAGGCCTGCAGCGTCTTGCCGAGGCCCATGTCGTCCGCCAGGATCACGCCCAGGCCGAGGGACGACGCGTAGCTCAGGAAGTCGAGCCCCTCGCGCTGATACGGCCGCAGCGTGGCCGTGATCGAGCGCGGCACGGCCACCCGACGCAGCCCCTTGAAGGCCGCCACCTTCTTGCGCAGGGCGCGCACGCGGCGCAGGACATCGGGGCTGCCCGCCGGCCCGTCCAGCAGCGCCAGAGCCTCCGGACGCGCGTGCGCGAGCTGCACCAGGCTGACCCGCTGGTCCCCGACGCCCGTCTCGAGTCCCAGCTCTGCGAGGGTCTCCGCGGCGGCGTCCTGCACCTGCGCCGCCTCGCGACGCGTCCAGCCTGAGGCCAGCCGCACGAAGCGCGTCTCGGCGCCGCGCAGACGAGCCAGCTCGGCCTCCGTGAGCGCGGCCCCCTCGGCCTCCCACTCCGTCGACACACTGAACCAGTCCACGCCGCTGGCTTCGACGCGCAGCTTCGGCGCCATGGGCTGGGGCGCGCAGAGCAGCCGTCGCAGCGCGGCGTTTCCGAACCACGCCACACCTGCGGGCCGCGCCTCCCAACTCGCCATGAAGGCGTCGATATTCCGCGTGGAGAGTCGCAGCCAGAGCCCGTCCCGTCCGCCGGGCTGCGTCGCCCGCTCTCGCGAGCGGGCCTGCGAGGGCACCGCGGTCGATAGCGTGTCGAGCCAGGGCAAGAGGGGAGCCACGCACTGCGGATCAGGCTGCTCGAAGAGCACCGTGGCTGCGGCTGCGGGCGCCTCGCCGTCGCCCTCGCCCTCGCCCTCGCCCTCGCCCTCGCCCTCGCCAGTGCCAGTGCCAGTGCCAGTGCCAGTGCCAGTGCCAGTGCCAGTGCCAGTGCCAGTGCC